>OLLS01000160.1_pt1 | contig 194234 bp, 183 predicted proteins | sample 1604631 | NCBI WGS metagenome assembly OLLS01 (sample SAMEA104055725, study PRJEB20765) | soil metagenome | biome: Arctic tundra; feature: Polygonal ground; material: soil | place: USA | collected 2011-09 | depth 0-0.5 m | reverse complement strand
GCAGGTGGCCGCTTTCAACCGAAACAAGTGGCCGGATTCATTCCGAAACGAGTGGCCGCTTTCACCGAAATACGCACATGTATCTGATATTTACAAACGTAGTAATTAAAAGCACTTTTCAATGCCCCAATGGGGTGTGCACCCAGAAATTCTTTATCAACTAATTTTTGACTATATGGATAGTGGCATAAATAGAGAATCAATTTGGAAGACCAAGAAGTAACTTAAACTTTGCCGCTATTACCTCCGTGGCAACGTCTTTGATCAATCCCCAGACCTCCTTTAACCCCTCTTTAAGTATTGTCTGATTGGGTTTTGAGGCCGTAATCTGTCCACTTAGGGTTTGTATATGACTAATGAGATCAGCTGCCAATGTCGCGTTAAGATTTGCTGTTTTCGCCCACTCAGTTAACAACGGAATCAATTGTTTCATCATCTCCATTGAATCGTTATTCCCAATCGTCACATTCTGCATTGCCCCAGGACTATTTTGAATAACCTGCGAACCATGAAAGTTATTAATTATGGTATGTATTGGTTGAGCATTCGACATTGATTCTAGGGCTAACCCAGCCTGTGAAAGTGTAGTTCGTTGTTCCTCTTCCAACCTAGCCAGTTGAGCTGCAGAAGAAATAGATGCAGGATCCGGGGCGGTTGCTCTAGCAAGTGCTTCCAAAATCTGAAGTCGGTGCTTTCGTCTCGTTTCTTTTTCTTGTTCCCTTAGATTATAAGCCACTTGATAGATGTCAGGCACAGGATCAACCACTAACAGATTATTCGACTTGTTAAAATCCGTTACATCAATCAGTCTCGCCTTGTTTAGCACTGCTAACAAATCCACATCTTTCAACGACCAATGAGTCGTATTCTCATCACCCTTCGTCATATCCAACTGCATTTTCAACTTCATTAAATCCGAATACTGAATTTCTCGTTCAATTTTCTGAATCTGAAAACTGACGCGAACATCCGCCGGTCGCAGTTTAATATCTGTTATCCAACCGATTTCAACCTTTTTTCCGCAACCAGGTTCATAGAGAAACAAGCAAGGGAACTTCTTCAATTCCTCCACCAAAAGCGGATGAAATGAACCGTAGTGGTTTGCCAAAGACGCTTCGGTGAAACAATTAAAATGGATTGCTCTTTGAAATCGATACTCGCACACACCGATTTCCCAGCTTCCTTCCTTCCCCGAAACAAATAAGTTATACATGCTCACCTCTTAAACAATACGTTCGTTAAAACTCAATTAAGAATTTTAGCTTAAAAGATTCCGGATTTCCGGACTGTGTAACACCTCAAAACCGACTTGTCTTAACGCTGACAAATGAGCATTTTTAAAGGGAACTGTTTTCTTTTCTGTGTCAGGATTTAAGGTTATTGAACACCCAGCCCCGCCTATAAGTTTTTCATAGTCAGCTGGAATATTTTCGTCAACATGTGCGCCACCGTCTTTGTCAGCTACCATTTTCGCAAGCGATTTCCGAACATATACTTCATTGTTAGCCATTACATAAACCGGCTCTTTTTCCCACCATTCATCCAAAGAAATCAATCTTCCTTTAGGTGCGACCTTATGGCCAAAATCGTCAGTCACGTGGATTTTAGGTATGAATTCTGGTTCTCCCACATATCTAGTTATTCTTAGTGCCGTCAAATTCGGAAAAAACGACGCCCCAGGTGGAACTCCGGCAGCCGTTGAAAACATCGTGGAAACTGGGAATCTCTGAATGATTGGTCTATTGGTTCTGCTTTTTAAAAAGATTATTCTTAACGCAACAGCAATTCTTATCGCCTCATCGTGAAAACCTTGATCATATGAATCACAAGACCTAGAAACAAATCCTAGTTGTTTTTTAAGTTGAGCTAAATAATCTTGTTCCATCTACTTTCAAGACATGCCTAGGGCTAGTTTAAAAGCCCTCGGAATACTTCTCACTCGGCGGAAAGCGCTAAAGAACAAAGAACTATCGTTGAAAGACATTGGCATCGAAGACAATTTTTCAAGTCTTTCAATCTTCTCTTCATCCAAATAGCAAAAGCTTTGCGGAACAGTCATCGAACTATCGAGTTCATTGATCTCAACAGCACGCAAAAATCGGACTGCAGACTTAACTAAGATTCCACAAGCCTCATCATTGTTCGAATAGTACTTCATATAGTCATTACGCCCGATTAACCCTTGCTTACCGTAGCGGTTCCATAAGTATCCTGGACTTTCCCTCAAAACATATTCGACATCAAAATAACCAACAATTTTCTTCACCGGACTAGTTGAATACAGGTAGACACGGGTCACATGGTCAGGAAATTGAGACTTGCGAAACTCGATTATCTTTTCACCGTCAAGTATGCCATCAGCGTACTGCTGATAGATCGATATCAGAACGCTTGTTGAAGTTGCGTTGCCTTTTTTATCCATTCGGCGCTCCCATTCTTTATTTTCTGAATCGCTTGCGGGTGTTCTTTAACAACCTTGTTCTTTTTTAAATCTTTCAAAGGAATCGCTGGTTTTATGATTTTAACAAGTCTGAACTTAATCGCCAATGTTTCCGTCTGACACATGGCTTTAATTTTCTCGAACGAATAGACAGTCCTTGTACTCACATACTGGGCCACCTCCGACGCCGACGAAGAACTGATGTAGTCCTCAACAATACCAACAGCTGTCACACCTTGCTCATCACCCGATCTATAAAACAAAAGATTGTCACCGGGCTTCAATTGACGTGTCGGAGAATGACACAAATAGGCTTTTTTAATACTGTTTCCGCAAGGATGCTGACCTGGAAACAAGTCGGGCTGCGGTTCGTACTCCGGGAATAAAAGCTTATGAAACTCCGGGAGAATTGGAACTATGTGCGTCTCATTACCCTCAAACTTCACGGCCATCGGACCATAAAGAACATGAAATCCTAGTGGATCAACTGACGTATATTCAGCCTGTGTATAAGTAAACCGTTTCGTCAAAACTACTTGGGCCCCGGTCTGAATGATTTGAAATCCAAAGCTTTGAAGCGTTTGTATCAAACGTTCTTTATCTGGATACGCTGTCACAAACACAGCATCATATTGATTGTTCAACGCATATTCAAAAACAGCTTTTAGTAATAACTCGCCATATCGGTATCCGCCATACTCCTCAGCTATTTTGAAGGTACAAAGCTTTAAAACTTTACCGGCAAGACCATATGCCCCATCCTCTCTGTTTAAGATGGCTATACCAATATATTTGTTGGCCTCTTTATCTCGAATGATATAGCAATGTCTGTGCTGAGTTTTGCATTTCTGTAACCAAGGGTCAAATTCTGCTCCGTAACTCTCGCGGAGACTATCAAATAACTTGTCATGCTCGTTCAAAACATAAGCTTCAATAAACTCAACTGCCGGTGGCGGCTCATGAACCTGATCGAATAGGTCTTTTAAAGACGCAACTATGTCTGGTAACCGAACAACCTTGGACTGCAAGCCAATCCTGGTAGCTTTCCGATGAATATCTTCGTCATCGGTAACTAAAACATCGACCGCATTAGCGCTCAAAGCCACCAATAAATTCACATCAACCCAGTTATTACTAGTTTGATCAGGCACTTCTAATGGTGGAAGGGGTCTTTGAATAATGGTCGGAGGATTGTTCAGTTGGCTGTATTTCCCCACAAGCTGTCTACGTAGGTTTGCCCGTGCCTCATCACGGTCTCGTTCTATGTCCAATCGAATTAATGGATGAACAAACAACTCATGACCGGCTTTACCAGCTAATCTGTGGAATTCCCTGGCAATTGCAGACCCCGATTCAACGTCCGCTGTTGACGCCGGTTCCATTGATATGACTATGTTGGTATCGATAAGAAGTTTCAAATAATCCGTCCATTATCTTTAAACCAAATCATATTTAGTCGTTTTGAAAACTAGGGGTCATTATGCTTTTTGGCATACGGGGTTCTGCCAGCTTTCAGTTCTTTACCAACATATGAAAGAACCAATTGTCGAAAATGGCCTCCCTTGGTTTCGAAATAATGCTTCATGCTCTCTGTTGGATAGTTCACAGTTCTCTCCTCATAATGTTTTTTAAAAATTTACTGGTTTAGATGCTTAAGGAATTAAGGATTTCGTAATTGGATTTATATATAAAATGAGGAAAGTTCGATTTCAAACCAAACTATCAATCTTCTTGTGTGTTGAAAATGTAATTTTCAGGTTTATATATTCATTAACGCTATTCTCTTCAAAATTAGCATTAGAATATTCTTCTTTAACAACCTCTTTTAATGCCCTTATCGACTTAACATTTTTCAAACCAATACCATGAACATTTAAGTATGGTTTACCAGATTGTTTATTACTTTCAATTTTAGCAATTGCTTTTTCACAAACATCCTTTTCTTTCATTGAACTAGGCACAAAAAATGCAAATGCAGATTCTTCAATAATGAAGTTGAGTTCTTTTTTTATTTCAGGGACTGTCTTACCAGAATTTTTCAAAATTCTTAAACAAGGTATTACGAGTGTTTCAAAATAACCCGCTGTACACATATTCGCAATTTTGTTACCTCTATCGCCATACCTCAACCTGATGTCATCTTTTAAATCTTTTACAGTCTTTCCGCCTATTGGCTGGCCAGTTACAAAAGCTGACCTTAAGACCAATCCAGCTCGAAGTATTGGCATATCACCATCTGGAAGATGCGCCCGTAACTCATCCAATTCAGCTTTAATTGGCCCAGCACGTTCTCCCTTTTTCACCGTCTCAATAACTTGATATGAATCCTTTTCAACGATTGCATCAACATCATCATTCATTGATTGCACTATTTTCTTTAAAAACTTTTCTTGTGCTTTCGGTTTCAAAGCATTGATATTAACGTCTATTGATTTTTTTGACGGATTTAGAACTATTGGGGTGGGATCTGCAGGATTTCCATTAACAACATTAACTTGTTCGACATTAAAGGTTGGGTTAGAAACATTCAAAATATTTACGTTAATCAGTGAGCCTTTATGCTGAAACAAATCAAAGATTTTATCAGCAAGGCCCATTAGATTACTTTTCTACACATAACTTGTCTGAGAATTTTATTAGTGAAGGAAGGTCGGAATTATACAAAAGCAAAGAACCCTTTTTTGCACCAGCAAACTTATCCGCTACAACTTCAAGTCCATCTGGTGAAATAGCCCGTTGCGTAGGATTCTTAATATCGACCAAGCAATCGTCTTTATCTTCCGAATAACCAAGAGCCTCAATGACTTTGGTTTTAAGACTTTTATCGAACGTTACAACAATTTTATTTTTCTTTTTGGGGTCAGTCATAGAATTAAACCTCGACGTTTCTAAATGGTTCGTGATTATACGGTCCGAGAGTGATTTTAGCAAACATCGTATAAACTTTTAATGACCCAAATCATGTGTATTTCTTACTTATTCTAACGACAAAATCGGACCAAACTTAAGCTTAACCTCTTGTGATTTTCACAACTTAAACTAACAATTTTCCAGTAAAAAGGTCTTTGGTGTTGGGCTAAACTTTAAGAAATTTTCAAATACATTCCAAGTCCTTTTTTGATAAATAAAAAACCATGCTCTTTGGCATGGTTGCATTCCACCACTGTTCAATTGTTAGGGATTTGTGATCCCTAAGCCTTTCATACTCAACCTCTGCATAAAAGGCATTTAAATTAGTCCCCTCCATTTATGCTACTGGAACTTCCTTAGGCCTAAAAAATGAATTTAAGGCCCCAATAGACCCCAAATCCGGCCAAGAAAGGCTGAGTAGCCTTTCAATGTGGAAAAGTCACCATTCGTTCGATTTCCGACTTTACTCCGACCAGCGGGGCCGTGAGGCTTTCACTCAAAAAAATCCAATTTTCCTCGAAAATGACAAGCAGTGGTCGTTTATACAGTTGCACAATAAAATACATCTTTTCTTCCGAACAACTGTTTTTTGTTGTCATAAGGTTGTCATTCAACGCCATTTTCGACACATTTTTACATCCCAAAACCATCCCTGACCATCCCAACAAAAAAAGCCCCCACCCGAAAAAAATTTCGGATGGAGGCCTCTAAAATCCGCACGGGACAATGTTTTTAACAGCTTTACAAGCGAAAATGCAAACCTGCGAAAAGTAAAAAATGGAGCTGGGGACCGGAATCGGACCGGCGACCTACTGTTTACGAAACAGTTGCTCTACCAACTGAGCTACCCCAGCCCGTGAAACCTACGTGAACCACTTTGAGGAAGGTGGGCGGGAAGTTTACCGACCCTGCTGCTACCCGTCAACGAACTTTAATTGGCTATATCTTCAATTAAGCCGAGACAAATCAGCTCAACCACCAGTGCAAAAGTAGAATAAACCAAAAAACCCGAAATCAAATGGCGTCCTGAATTCAAGACATACCAAAACAAGGAAAAAAACGTGTAATTCAAAAACCACAACACAACCGCCAAGCGAGGCATACTAAAATTTTTCACCGCCAGCCTCCTTGATTCAAACTCAGACACCCACTGATTTTAAACTATCTCTTAAAATCTCTTCAACTGTAACCTTTTCACCCAAGGTCTGGGCCGCGGACAAAACCGCGCGGCGGGACTCGACCGCCGAATAACCTAACGTCATCATGGCCTGTAAGGCATCCGAAATAACCTTAGAGCCTGAATCCAACATTCCTTCATCATTGAATATGCCCGCACCCGCCAATTTGGTTACTTTATCTTTTAGTTCAAACACCAAATGTTGGGCTGTCTTTTGGCCAATGCCCGGTATGGATTTTAATCCTGCCAGATCGTTATGCAATATCGCCTGAAAAAAAGCTTCCGGCGCGTATGTGGACAAAACATTCATGGCCGCCTTAGGCCCCACCCCTGAAACTGAGAGAGCCATTAAAAAAGCCTGTTTTTCGGAATCTTTTAAAAAACCAAACAACTGTTGAATATCCTCACGCACATGCAAATAGGTTTTGAGTAAAATACCTTTACCGGTTGTCGGAACTGCCTGCAAAGTTTTTTGAGAAACAAAAACCTCATAACCCACTCCGTTCACATCCAGTTCCACCCGGTCGGGATGTTTCGCGGTTAAAATGCCCTGCAAGAATGCGATCATGCGTTAACCCGATTAGTCTTCCAAAAACTTCAAATGAACCAAGATATGAAGTAATTCTTCCACTTGAGTCAAAGCCGGAACATCTTTGTTTTGGGTCGCTGCATACCAAAATGAAATTACGCTAGAGTCCAACCAAATGCCCTTGGTCTCAAAATCTTCATCAATCACCAGAGCTTTATAATGGTGCTCATCCAACTCATTTTCAGAAATAGGGCTCTTTAAACCAGAAGAGCGGAGTTTGATATGCTCTTTCGCCTGATTGAAATAGCGCTGATCTTCTTCAGCCAAGTTTTCAAAAACAACCTGCGCGGCTTCGCGATCAATGCCTTCCAGAATACTTTTATCGATCCACACGCCGAAATTTTCATCGTCCCAGAGATATTCATGGCCTTGGTGTTCTAACAAAAGCATCGGTTGACCGCTGTCAGGGCTGATTTTATCGCTTTTTCCCTTGTTGACCGTGTCGCGTAAAAAATCCTCGGGAGTTACATTAAACTTTTCGTCTACCGGATAACCGCACTCAGGACAATAACGGGCTTTATCCGCCAATTTATTCGGGCAATTTTTGCATTTAGCTAAAGACATATCGTCTCCTATCGTTTTAAAAAGCTTGAATGAACCGAGCTCTTCAAGAGCTTTTTTACTACTTCTGACAATCGGGTTCCCGAGCATTGCGCGTGCGTAATGGCAATTGCCAAAGCGTCGGCGGTGTCATCGGGTTTCGGAACTTCGCTGAGTCCCAACAGCAGTTTCACCATCTTTTGAATCTGTTCCTTATCCGCAGCGCCAAATCCTGTCACGGCCTGCTTTATTTCCACTGGTTTATACTCGAATACCGGAACCCCAGCTAATCCGCAAGCCAAAAGAGCCACTCCTCTGGCCTGTCCTACCGAAATCGCCGTCTTCACATTGCGCGCGAAAAACAATTCTTCAATAGCCACCTCATCAGGCTTCATCTTTTTCAAAACCTTTTGAAGCTTTTCAAAAACAACAACCAATCTTTTTTCTACATCCGTATGGGCAACCGAAGTAATCGTTCCATACTCCAGCGCCTTTAACTGACTTCCCTTTTGAACAATCACACCATAACCCATGCGGGCCAAACCCGGGTCAATCCCCAAAATAATCTTCGGAGCCGCTTGGGTATAAGCCTTACCGATCAAGCTTCGCCATGATTTCATCGCTCACTTCAAAATTCGCGTGAACATTTTGCACGTCTTCATATTCATCCAAAGCGTCATAAAGGTTCAGTACCGAACCGGCCTTCTTCTCATCCAAAACAACCGTTGTCTTCGGCACAAAAGTAACTTCGGCGCTTTCGGTAGCTATTTTTTTATCTTCCAGCGCCTTCTTCACCTTATCGAAAGCTTCGGGCGGCGTTAAAATTTCATAAACATCGTTCTTATCCGTTTTCAAATCTTCCGCGCCCGCATCCAACACCAAAGCCATCAAATCGTCCTCACCGATAGCTTCTTTTTTAACAATCAACTGGCCTCTTTTATCAAAGAGAAAAGAAACTGAGCCAGACTCTCCCATATTGCCGCCATTTTTCGCGAAGATGGAGCGGATATCTGCCGCGGTTCGATTACGGTTATCAGTTACCGCTTCAACTAATACCGCTACGCCCGCCGGGGCGTAACCTTCATAAACCACTTCTTCCAAAGCCACGGCCGCTTCCGCGCCGGTTCCTTTATTAATGGCTCGCTTAATTGTATCGGCCGGCATACTGACTTCTTTGGCTTTTAAAAGAATCGTGCGCAAGCGCATGTTGGTGTCAGGGTCGCCACCCGACTTGGCGGCCAATTGAATTTCTTTGGAAAGGCGGGAAAAAATCTTTCCCCGTTTTTCATCCAACGCGCCTTTATATCTTTTAACCTTCGACCATTTGCTATGTCCGCTCATGCCCCAACCCCTCATTTTTTTCGTAAAAAATTTTTAAATTCCTTTGTTTCAATCAGCCGCTTGGGCTTTAGCGCAAAGAGTGGCAAAAAAATAAGGCTTTTCTTCACCTGTATTTTGCCCTTAAACGACAAAAGGCCGCTTTCTTGACCAAAATCTCAAGAAAACGAACCTTTGTTAAATAAAATTATATCTTACGTTGATTCAGGATAGCTAGAAAAAAGGCGTTTAAGACGCAAAGAAAATGTCAAATTTACTGCGTCTTTTGGATGATTAAGAAATGATTTTAAGAAAAACCTTACCGGCCCGAATTAAACCGGCTTCTCCCGACGCGATATCAATCGATTCGTTAAAAGAAGCCACTTTCTTTTTTTCTTGGATCGCGTTTACCCACTCCACAGCGCCTTGTTCGATCAAACGTTTCGCGTCGCTCTTTGTTTTAACAATACCGACTTTTAACATAAAGTCAGCCGCTTTATACGATCCCGGCTCCACTTCAACTTTTTTATAGTCGACGGATTGATCAAGATTGTGCCGATTTTCAAAATAATCCCAAGCTTCTTGAGCTTTCGTTTCTCCATAAAATCTTTGTGTAATTTCTTTGGCTAATTCCTGTTTGGATTGTTTAGGGTGATACGAACCCTGTGCCACTTTAGCTTTTCGGTCTTGCCGAACCTCTTTCGCCAAGTCCGAAAGCAATTCGTAATACTTCCACATTAAATCGTCTGAAATGCTCATTAACTTTGCGAACATTTCGTTGGGCACATCGGTTACACCGATATAGTTGCCCAGGCTCTTGGACATTTTTTTAACACCGTCCAAACCTTCCAGAATCGGCATGGCTAAAATCGCTTCGGGTTTTTGACCGGACTCTTCTTGCAACGACCGCCCGACCAGACAGTTGAACTTTTGGTCGGTGCCGCACATTTCCACATCCGATTGCAAAACTACCGAGTCATAACCCTGTATCAAAGGATACAAAAGTTCGTGAAGGCTGATGGGCTTTTGCTCTTTCATGCGGTTGGTAAAGTCATCCCGTTCTAGAATACGGGCTACCGTGTATTTAGAGGCGAGACGAATCACATCCTCAAAGGCCATGGGTCGGCACCATTCGCTGTTATAACGAATCTCAACTTTTTGAGGATCTTTATCCAAAACTTTAAAAACCTGTTCCATATAAGTTTTCGCGTTGGCTTCCACCTCTTCCTTGGTCAGGGGTTTGCGGGCCGCGGACTTGCCGGTGGGGTCGCCGATCATTGCCGTAAAGTCGCCGATTAAAAATTGTACCTTGTGGCCCAAATCCTGAAACTGACGGAGTTTGCGCAAAACCACTGTATGGCCCAGATGAATATCGGGTGCGGAAGGATCCGCTCCCCACTTTACTTTGAGAGACCGTCCTTCTTTGTAGGAATCTTTAAGTTTTTCCAGCAACTCATGCTTTGAGATAACTTCTGCGGTTCCTTGAAGAAGCAGTTCCAGTTGTTGTTCCGGTGTATAGGTGAAAATAGTTTTCATAGGGGGCACATCATAACAAAAGAGCGTTCATTTGTAGCCAAAAGAGGATTTTGAAAATCAGCTAACCCGCTAGTCAAAACAAAGTCTAAAGCTATAATGAACCCTCTAAAAACCAGTTTATTTAAGAACCAGAGGAACCTCTTGCCCTTCGAAAAACCGAAACAATCATTCTACAATATCCTGAAAATTTTATTTTTTATTGCCTTTGCCATACTCGGAGTGGTTGGAGGCGTTCTTTACGCCCAGCTTCAAGAACTGCCCGATATCGCCAATCTGAACGATTTTAAAACATCCGAAGCCACCCACATCTATGACATTAACGGTAACCTGATCAGCCAGCTTTGGCTGGAACAGCGGACCATCGTTCCCCTGGAACAAATCCCTCAAACCCTTCAAAACGCCGTGATCGCCACAGAAGACGAGCGTTTTTACCAGCATTGGGGCATTGATGTGGTGGGCGTGGCCCGAGCCTTTCTGGTTAATATCGCCTCAGGCGGTTTGAGAGAAGGCGCCAGCACCATTACCCAGCAATTGGCCCGTACCCTCTTTTTAACCCAGGAAAAAACCCTCAGCCGGAAAGTCCGCGAAGCCCTGCTTTCCATACAGATTGAGAAAAATTATTCTAAAAAACAGATTTTGGAGATGTATCTCAACGATATTTATTACGGTGAGGGCGCTTATGGCGTGGAATCCGCCGCCCGAAGCTATTTTGGAAAACATCTGGAGGATTTGAATCTCCCTGAATGCGCCATGCTGGCTGGATTGCCCAAATCCCCCAACCACTTCGACCCCTACAAATTTCCGCTGGAAGCTCTCAAGCGACGGAATTTAGTTCTCGACCGCATGTCGGCGAATAATTACATCACCGAACAAGAAGCCACCGACGCCAAAAACGTTCCTATTGAACTCAAAAAAATAGAGGTTCAAAACGCCCCCTACTTTGTGGAATATGTGCGCCAGCAATTGGAAGCCCGTTATGGTTCCAACGCGGTTTATAAAGGAGGCCTACAAGTTTACACCACTCTCGACATGAAGCTACAGGAAGCCGCGCAAAGAGCTTTAGCCCACGGCCTGGACAATGCCGAAATTCTGGGACGCAAAAACCGCTTATCCAACATTCCTATCGATCAACCCATTCAGGGCGCCCTGTTAGCCATTGACCCGCACACGGGCGCCATCCGCGCCATGATCGGCGGAGTGGATTACCATAAAAGCGTTTTCAACCGGGCCATTCAGGCCCGCCGCCAGCCCGGCTCCGCTTTTAAACCGATTATTTACACCGCCGCGATTGAGAACGGCTACACCATGGCGGATGTTTTTTTGGACGCGCCGGTAGTTTATCCCGATCCCGTTACCGGCAAACCCTGGAGGCCTTTGAATTTTTCCGATAAATTCCGCGGACCTACCACCCTGCATACAGCTCTGATGTTTTCCATTAACGTTGTGACCATTAAATTATTGGAAAAGCTCGGTATTCAGCCGGTGGTCAGCGTTGCCCGCCGTTTGGGAATTACCAGTCCCATTAAGCCTAATCTATCCCTGGGTTTGGGCACTTCCGAAGTTTCACTGGTAGAAATGGTCCAGGCTTTTTCCGTGTTTCCTAATCAGGGTGTCCGGGTGGAACCCTTCGCTATTCTGACGGTTAAGGATGGTTCTGGGCACGTCTTGGAAAACAATACTCCCGTGGTTGAAAGCGTACTGGACCCCATGGTGGCTTACATTATGGTTCATACCATGAAAGATGTTATCGACAACGGTACCGGTCGTATCATTCGCCGCCTTGGATTTACCTATCCCGCGGCGGGTAAAACCGGAACCACAAACGATAACGTGGATGCTTGGTTTATCGGCTTTACCCCCGACCTAACCTGCGGTGTTTGGGTAGGCTATGACGAACGTCAGAGCTTGGGTAAAAAACAAACAGGCGGCGAGACGGCAGCTCCGATATGGGCCGAATTTATGAAAGCCGCTACCGCCGGAACAGTCTCTAAAGATTTTGAACCGCCAAAAAACGCCGGAGATGAATTAGTCATCAAAAAGATCTGTTTAACCAGCGGTCTTCTGGCCGGGCCCTATTGTTATGATGTCCGGGAAGAAGTATTCAGAAAAGAAACAGCCCCCACCAAATATTGCAATATCCATATCGGCAATGGAGCCAGTCAGTCTGCCGCGGACAATTCAACCGGAACATCTTCCGGCGCTCCAACAAATGGCGACAACTTTTTAGAAATGGACTCGCAACCTGTTGTCAAAGCCGAGGCTGTCGCCTCAGCGACGCCTGGCGCCTCTACAGAAGTTGAAATCATACCCACTGTCGTAATCGAAAAGAAAACCGGCGGCGAATCCGCTTACCCGGACGAAGGCTTCTAGCTTCTCACTCAATGATGGTATAGTTTTTACGGATATCCGCTTCAGGCAGGGCGTTGTAGTGCCACCATTCATATGGCAACTGCAAAAAACCCCCTCCAGTCATGCACCGGCGCAAAATCAAGCGGTTTTCAATCTGTTTTGCTGCCAGCTTCCCCTCTTTTAAAAACCTCTCTTCAAACTGCGGTTCAGAAATTTCTCTAAAATCGTCAAAACCCGCGCCCATATCCACCTTTTTTTCCTGCTCATCCACCAAACTTAAATCAATCGCCATTCCAAAATTATGAGGTGATCCTTGTTCAGGATTGGCGATGTATTTTTCCTGGGGCGTATTTTTGACCTTCGCCCACATTTCCCATTGAACCGACCGGGGACGAAGCGCGTCAAAAACGACGAACGACCATCCGGGCCTTTCCCGCCGAAGAAAACCAATCGCTCGCTCAAACTTTACTGCCGCGTCTTTGTGAAGAAACGCTTTTTTAAAATCCCCATAAAGCTCCTCTTCCATGAAGTTATCCAAAGAGGCGTATTTCAAATCAATTTTAACGGTAGTGAAAATTGAAAGATCAACGTAATCGGAAGAGTTATGGAACACAAGGAAAGATCTCGATTTTAAACTTGAAAACCTATTTTTGAGGGGCGGCAAAATCCAACCCTGAGTCCATGGGCGGAGCCTGCATACCATCCACATCCGTAGGCGAAGAAGTCGCTTTAGAATTTTGATCGCTCGTTGACGGTGGCGGCAACGGTGCCTCATTCGAATTCGGAAGCGCTGGCGGCTGTTGAGTGCCCGTTATATTGGAAGAATCTCCAAAATCAGGAGGCGGCGGAACAGCGTTAGGGGCCGTCGGCACCAGAGAACCCGATGCGGGTAAAACCGCCGATGATGCGTTGGAACCCGGTGTGGGCGTTGAAGTCAAAACAATCGGAGTGCTGGTAAAAGTTGCCGTATCGTTTACCGCGGATGATGGAAGGGCTGGTGGATTTGTCAAATCCGGATTCGAGCCTAAATCGGGCAATGCGATTGTGGGAATGGTGGTTGGAGTTGAGCTAGCCGCCTGGGCCGTAGCCACAATCGAAGTTAAATCATTTGAAACAGCGGTTAACGTAGGGGTCTGAGTAGCTTCTTCCCCAGGGGAGGTCAAATCACCGGGAGCGGGCTGTTGAGAAACGGGGGACGGTGCAGCCGCAGGCGGCGACACGCTATCGGTTAAATCCGAAGGCGCTGGAGAAAGTTCCATGCTGGTATCCGCCGGCGTCGGAGTATTAGCGGGAACGGCATTTTGTTCAGCAGGCAGCGAAGGAGACGCCTCAGCGCTTGCCGCTAAATTACCCAAAGCGGGCGGTTCAGGAGCGTTTGAAGGCGGCATCGGTATATCCGCCCCTAAATCAGAAGGCGCCGAAGAAGCGCCCGACGCTGGAGCCGTGATAGGAACTACCGGAGCCGCGGCAGGCACCGCCGGAGGCAAGGACTCAGCTGCCGGAGGGGGCGCTAAAAGATCGGACGCTGGCGCCATGGTCGCCGTAGGTACGGGAGGTATGGGTGTCGCTGTGGGGAGCGGTGTGGGCGTTTTATTGGCCGCTTGAATGGCCGAGTTTTCAGTTTCCTGTTGTTTCGTTCTAAATTCCTTCAGCGCTTCCTTCGCCACTTTTTCTGTCTTCTTATCTTCTTTTTCGGCTTGATCCGACATGGCTTTAGTGATGATAGGCAATTCACTGCGTAAATAAGCACGGAGAATATCTTTAATGTCTCTCATTGGGCTGAGAGATACAGAGCCTTTAATCTTATTCTTGGCCATTTGCGGATTTAGGGTTCCCCAGTAGTTGCCGCCCAATTGGGCTTTTGACCCGTTATTTACCACATCTGAATCGTTATCATGAATACTGTTATTCAAAAAAGTAAGCTTGGAAAAATCCTTCAAATAAAGGCCGTAAGTATTTTGAACTAAGGTATTAAATTGCATGTCGGCCTCAACCGGGCCGTCCAAAACCACACCCGTCGCGTTGCCGTAAAATTTATTATTTTTTAAATGGGCGACACTGTTCCCTTTTAAATAAAGTCCTGAACCCTTAGTGACTTCGCAACCATCCATGCGGACCGTAGCGTCCTGGGCTAAAAATACGCCGCTCAAAATTTTCATGTTGGAAAAATATGCCTCACCGCCGTCAATAAAAAGGGTGTTCCGCAATCCGCCATTCGTCATATTGATGACCGCCGGGGCCGCCGCAGAACCGTCGATTTTTAATTCACCGCTGATTTGGAGAGTGGCGGGGCCTTGAAAAAGCACCTGAACACCCGGGCCTATATTAAGGGTCACACCGGGCGGAACCAAAACACGGCCTTGAACGATATAAGGACTGCCGGTTTGATCCCATTGGGTATTCTCGCTCAGGGATGCTCCTACGCTCGTAGAAGCAAAAAGCTGGGGAGAAAGCGCAGTTAAAAGGGAAAAGACGAATAAAATACGCTTCATAAAAGGTTAGTAGCCTCGAACAAGGTATTTAGAATCAAACGAAGCTGAACAAACAGCTTACATACGAAATCTAAGAAAAAAGCTTGGTTACTATAACATAAATCGTTATCACTCAAACGACAAACGACTATTCAATGATAAATAAAGCGTTATAAAAAAACATGTATTTGACAAAAGGGAAAAGGGGTGACTTTACGCCACCCCTTTTTAAAACCGCACTACTTCGATGAATATTCTTTACCTTTTCCTGAATGCTTCAAAGCGGCTTGAGCCGCGGCCAAACGGGCGATAGGCACCCGATAAGGCGAACAGGAAACATAATTTAAACCCACTAAATGGCAGAATTCGACCGAATTAGCGTCGCCTCCATGCTCTCCACAGATGCCCACTTTGAGTTTCGGCTTTACGGAACGGCCCTTTTCCACACCCATGCGGACCAATTGACCCACTCCACTGCGGTCCAAAATCTGGAAAGGATCCTTTTCGTATATCCCATTATCTTGGTAATAACGAATAATCTTCGCCGTATCGTCGCGAGAGAAACCAAAAGTAGTTTGGGTTAAATCGTTGGTTCCAAAACTGAAGAAATCGGCTTCTTCGGCGATTTTATCGGCTGTTACGGCGGCGCGGGGTAATTCGATCATGGTTCCGATTGTATACTCCAGCTTTACGCCGTATTTTTTAATCGTTTCTTCGGCCTTTTTAATCACGATAGCCTTTTGGTTTTTGAGTTCTGCCACATCGCCCACCAAAGGAATCATGATCTCAGGAACAATCTTCTTTCCCGCTTTTGCCAGTTCGCAAGCGGCGCTAATAACGGCTTCCGTTTGCATTTCGGTGATTTCGGGATAAGTGATTCCCAAGCGGCAACCGCGATGACCCAGCATCGGATTAAATTCGTGCAGTTCTTCAACACGATGCAGGAGTTTCTTGGCCTTATGCAAATCCGTGCCTTCTTCTTTAACTAAAAGCAAAGCCTTCTTAATTGTTTCGTTTGAAGTAGTAGTTTTGCCCGAAGCTTCCATGCGGGCCACTTCGACCATTAATTCTTCACGTTTCGGAAGGAACTCATGAAGAGGAGGATCCAAGAAACGAACCGTCACCGGATAACCAGCCATCGCTTCAAAGAGTCCGCGGAAGTCCGCCTTTTGCATCGGCAAAAGTTTCTTCAGCGCTTCGCGACGAGAGGCTTCGTCGGTGGCCAAAATCATAGCCTGCATATGAGGCAAACGATCTTCATCGAAGAACATATGTTCGGTACGGCATAAGCCAATACCTTCCGCGCCAAAAGCACGGGCCACTTTAGCGTCACGAGGAACGTCCGCATTGGCGCGTACCTTTAAAGTACGAACCGCGTCCGCCCAGCTCATCAAAGTCGCGAAATCTCCGGAAAGTTCCGCTTCTTGGGTCGGCACTTTACCGTGAATGACTTCACCGGTCGAACCATTCAAAGAAATCCAATCCCCTTCTTTAATGGAGGCATTGCCCACCGTAAAGTTCTTACCATGTTCATTCACTTTAATGGATTCACAACCCGCTACGCAGGTTTTACCCATTCCGCGCGCCACAACCGCCGCGTGTGAAGTCATGCCTCCTCGGGCGGTCAAAATACCTTCCGCCGCGTCCATACCATGAATGTCATCTGGTGATGTTTCTAAACGTACCAAGATGACCTTTTTACCGGCCGCTTTCCATATAACCGCTTCTTCAGCTGTGAAAACAGCTTGGCCCGACGCCGCACCCGGCGATGCTGGTAAACCCTTCGTAATAACGTCTTTTTGAGCCTTCGGGTCAAATACCGGATGAAGCAATTGATCAAGTTGTATTGGTTCAACACGAGAGAGCGCCTCTTGTTTGGTGATCAGCTTTTCCGCAACCATATCGACCGCGATCTTAACCGCCGCTGCCGCCGTACGTTTGCCAGAGCGGGTTTGCAGCATAAACAACTTGCCTTTTTCGATGGTAAATTCAAAATCCTGAATATCACGATAATGCTTTTCAAGCTTCTTAGTTGTGTCATAAAGCTGTTTAAACACCTTCGGCATATCTTTTTCGAGATGAAGAATCGGCAAAGGCGTGCGAATACCCGCCACCACATCTTCCCCTTGAGCATTCAAAAGATACTCGCCATAAAACTTCTTTTCGCCGGTAGCGGGATTACGGGTAAAACCAACACCCGTTCCCGAATCTTCACCCATATTGCCGAACACCATTGATTGAACATTCACCGCCGTGCCAATGTCATGAGGGATATCATTTTGTTTGCGATAAAAAATAGCTCGGTCATTCATCCATGAGCGAAAAACCGCGTCGCGCGAACCGCGTAATTGGGCCAGAACATCCTGCGGAAACTCTTTACCGGTTTTGTCTTTGATTAGCTTCTTGAATTTCTCAACCAATTCTTTCAAATCGCTGGCTGACAAATCGGTGTCCAGCTTGACGCCTTTTTCTTCTTTTACATGATCCAACACCCGTTCGAACACTTCTTTACCCATATCTAAAACCACGTTGCCGTACATCTGCACAAAGCGGCGGTAGCTGTCATAAGCGAATCGTTCGTTATTGGTAGAAGCGATCAAACCTTTTACAGTTTGGTCATTCAAACCCAAATTGAGAATGGTATCCATCATTCCCGGCATGGAGAACTTCGCTCCCGATCGGACGGAGACTAAGAGGGGGTTATGGCTGTCCCCGAATTTCTTCCCCAAAGTTTTTTCCAATTTAGCTAAGTTCTGCTGCATTTCTTTATCGATAGAGTCAGGAGTCTTTTTGTTGTGGTCATAATAAAGACGACAAACTTCAGTAATAATAGTAAAACCTGGCGGCACCGGCACTCCCGAATTGGTCATTTCAGCCAATCCTGCGCCCTTTCCACCTAAAACTTCCTTCATGGTTCCGTGGCCTTCAGCTTTGCCGTTTCCAAAGAAGTACACAAACTTCTTGGTCGCGGATTTTTTAGTAGAAGACTTCTTAGCGTTAGCGGCTTTCTTCGGCATGATTCACCCTCCTAGAAATAAAAAACATGAAATTCAAACTGATAGGTAAGACTGGTTTGGAAAGGGGCATATTGTAACAAACGTGGTTTTGTTTTCAACGAAAGCCCGCATCTTTTGGGACAAAAATTGCTATGTTTTCACTGATTTTTGAAAGAAACCTCGGGTTAGGCCGATGCTTCAGAGGCATAAACCAACTTGCGGAAATCACCCATTACTAGGAAAAGATCCCCCGCTTGCTTTAACAAAGCCAAACGATTGTTTCGGATCGTGGCGTTCTTATCCATCACCATGACTTTTCCAAAGAAAGCGTTCACCGGGTCCACCAGGGTTTCCAGATGGCCTAGCACGTCCTGGTAATAATCAGCCGCTCCCGTTTCCTGATCATCGATTAATTTTTTAGCGAAGAGAATTTTTTCATAAAGTTCTTTCTCTTCTGCCATTTTTAACAAGGGCTTGGAGACCTTATTCGATATTTTTTTGTCGGGCAGGATGCGGAGCACCCGGCCCGCCGCGGTCACTAATTTTTGAAAATCCCCGTCGTTTTTATTTTTTTGAAGGGTCTCAGCTTTGGTGACCATCTCCACAAATGAGGTGGCCTCTGTAGCCACTGCCGCGTTAATCACATCGTAAGAAAGACCGCGGGCTTCCAAGACCGTTTGTAACCGGCCTTTTAAAAACTCAACAATTTCTTTGGTTTCATTTGGTTTGGGCTTGCCAATGTAGACTTTTTGAGTCAACTGGACCAAGTCATCCAGGGAAACCGCGTAACGGTTTTCGAGGAGCATTTGAAGTACGCCTAATGCTTGCCGTCTTAACGCGAAGGGATCTTGCGAGCCGGTGGGAATAATACGGACCTTAAAACAACCCACAATGGTGTCCATCTTATCGGCCAAACTTAAGATGGAGGATTCTTTGGTATCAGGCAGTTTGTCGCCCGAGAATCGCGGCCAATAATGCTTTTGGATGGCTGCTCCCGCTTCCTGTTTCCCTTCCGCAATTGCATAAAATCCGCCCATGTACCCTTGCAAACTATTGAATTCTTTTTCACGGATGATGTTGGTGGCCAAATCGGCTTTACATAAAAGCGCGGCGGTTTGTACGATCTTTAGGGTTTCTTTAGGGGCTTTGAAAACTTCTCCAATTTTTACCGTCAATTTCGATAGGCGTTCAGACTTATCTGCCATAGTCCCCATTCCTTCAAGCCAGGTAATACCCGAAAGTTTTTCAGCCCATTTTTCTAAAGAAAGCTTTTGATCTTCCTGTACAAAAAATTTAGCGTCTTCTAAACGGGCCTTGAGCACCGCTTCATTAGACCGAATCACAACCTGTTTGTCTTTGGGAGTTCCATTAATCACGCCGATAAAGTAAGGAAGCAGAATTCCTTCTTTATCGCGCAGCGAAAAATACTTTTGATGTTCCCGCATGGCGGTCACAATCACTTGATCGGGCAGCGCCAAATATTTAGGGTCGAACGAGCCCATAATGACATCGGGTGATTCCACCAGATTATTGACATCGTCCAAAAGTTCCGGGTCCGCCGGCACCACCGCGCCTTTATCCGCCGCGGCTTGCTGGACCTTATTCCAAATCAGGTTTCGGCGCTCCGCCGGGTCCGCGATAACGCCCGCGTTTTTGAGAACTTCAATGTAATCGCCCGCTTCCACCACGTCTAAAGCGCCTTGTTTTAAGGAGCGCAGCCCATAGGTATCGCGGCTGCTGTATAAACCCGCTATCTCAAAGGGAATAACCGAACGGGAAAAGACCGAACAGACCCAGCGGATGGGCCGGGCAAACAGGAAGTCGCCGTTGCCCCAGCGCTGTACTTTGGGGAAACGGATCTTCTTGATGACCTCGGGAAAAATCGACGCCATGATCTCGGAAGTCAACCGTCCCCCGCCCTTCTTAATGGCGACCACCACTTCTCCCTTGGGGGTTTGCGCGCGCCGCAGAGACGCCGCCGAAACACCCTGGGCCTTGGCGAAACCCTCGCCCGCGCGAGTGGGCAGCCCATGCTCGTCAAAAGCGATGGAGACTAAGGGTCCGGTGACTTCTTTCGACGTATCCTGCTGCATTTCGGGCAGGCCTTTAAAAAAGAGGGTCAATCGGCGGGGGGTGTAATAAGTATAAAGATGCTGATAGGTTATTTTGTGCTCGCACAGGGAAGTTTCGGCCGCCGCGACCATCTGGTCCATCGCGGGGCGGATATAGGAAGACGGCAGTTCCTCACAGCCGATCTCTAACACCGCGTCTTTTAATGTGGTTAAAGGTTCCATATCCCTGTTTTCCTAAACTTTTTTCAGCAAAGGGAAGCCTAATTCTTCCCTTTCCTTCACGTAAGCCGTCGCGGCTCCGCGGGCCATGGCCCTGACCCGGGCAATATAGTTGGTGCGTTCCGCCACCGAAATAGCGCCCCGGGCATCGAGTAAATTAAAAGTATGCGAGGCTTTCATCACATAATCATAGGCCGGCGCCGTCAAATCCAGACCCAGAAGCCGTTTGGCTTCGCTTTCGTACTCTTTAAAGTGCCTTAAAAGCATCTTGGTATTGGCCTGCTCAAAATTAAAAGCCGAAAATTGCTTTTCGCTTTGGAGAAAAATATCGCGGTAAGTAATGTTTTTTCCGCCGTAATGAAGGTCCCACACGCTGTCCACGCCCTGAATCACCGTGGCGATGCGTTCCAACCCAAAAGTGATCTCGCCCGAAACCGGTTTTAACTCAAGTCCGCCAGTTACCTGAAAAAAAGTAAACTGGGTTATTTCAATACCGTCCATCCAGACTTGCCACCCTAAACCGGAGGCTCCCAGGGTCGGCGACTCCCAATCATCCTCCACAAAACGGATATCATGCTCATCCTGCCGGATGCCGATTTCCTCAAGACATCCCAGATAAAGCTCGATCATGTTTTCCGGCGACGGCTTAAGAATAATTTGATATTGGTAATAATGCTGCATGCGGTTGGGGTTTTCGCCGTAGCGGCCGTCTTTGGGTCTGCGGCAAGGGTCTACATAAGCCACATGGTAGGGTTCGGGACCCAAAACCCTGAAAAACGTGGCGGGATTGAAGGTTCCGGCGCCCTTTTCAAGATCGTAGGGTTGTTGAATGACGCAACCCTGACGGCTCCAGTATTGGTTCAGGGTCATCATGAGTTCTTGAAACGAAAGCACCATAGTAAAATTCCTGATTAAAGTGATGAGACGTTCGGGAAGAGCTCCGCTTCAAAAAATAGGCTATTTAGGCCCAATTCGCAAGCTAAAAACGGCGCTCTATTGGCCGAAAACCGAAAGAAGGATAGGAAAGTATGCGATCTATAGGTAAACTTCAGCCCTGCGAACCGTGAAAAGGAATTCTTAACTTGCTCAAGACAAAATTGTGTTTTCTATTTCTAATTTCATTCACATTCGTTGGACATCTTCGGGCCCAAACCGCATCTATTCAAAACGACTCACACTCAACTATTGATACCAAGGCTGACCTTGGATTCATGGCCATTCTGGGCGGCGACATGGAATATAGCCTGAATGGTCAAAAAATTGTTCGCTATCAGGATTTCAAAAGTTTGATTTATCTTCTGCATGATCCAGAAGCGTCCAATCTCATTCGACAAGCAGAGGCAACCGACTTAATCTCCTGGATTGTTCTCGCCACCGGTATCAGCGCGTCCATTGACATCGCTATTTTTTACAAGCCGCCTGTTGTTTTCAATTCAGATATAGCTGATCGCGTCACAGAAGCAATCGTGACAGCTCAAATTGGTTTTGGCGCGTTTGCCATTATTCACAACATCGCGGAAGGCCGTAAATTCAATGCGATTCAACGTTATAACCATTTAATCCGAAAACAGCGCGAAGAGAGTTCAATCGAGTTAAGTCCCAAACTCTACACCTGTTCCAACGGGTTAGTTTTAGGCGGACAATTAAGCTTTTAATTGATTCCTTTAATGAATCGTCCAGACCAGTAGAAAAAACTCAAACATCGCCAGACCAACCATTAAGAAAAATACCGATACCATCCATCCTGGAACTTGCATCGGGGTAGCGGCAAGGAAAGGTTTGTTTTTGGGCCAAACCTTGACCATGTCGTTCTGGGTAGGTTGAGCGTGATTGGGCCAGGCGGGATAAAGACAAATAATATTCTTATATTCGACATCATCCTTAACCACTGTCGCTTTAAACAACCCGGCCTCTTCATACACCAGGTGGTATTTCCCCACGGAGGTGCTCGGAAAACCGAATACATCGGCCACTTGAGCGTCCGCGCCCGCAGTGTTGGCGGTGATTTCAATAAACGCGTAGCCTAAAAAAAGAAAACTAACGGCCAAAAATAAGACCGAAAGAATAAAAACTAAAACATTAAGCAAAATGGTCCAAAAGAAAGATTTCCATGAAAAAGCGCGCAGCTCAGTCGCGAAAGCCCAGGGAGACCACAAAAGGCGGGAGACCGACCTCAAATTGATGATCATCACCAGGCCAACCATTAAGAAAAACACCGACACAATCCACCCCCGAACCCGCATCGGGGCGGCGGCAATAAGGGGTTTATTTTTTGGCCAAACTTTGACCATGTCATCCAGGGCAGGTTGAGCGGGATGGAGCCACGCAGGATAAAGACAAATCACATTCTTATATTCAACATGATCGTTAATAACTGCCGCTTTAAACAAACCGGCAGTCTCATAATTAAACCGGTCTTTTCCCAATGGCTTATTGGACAAACTGGCTACATCCGCCACTTGAGCCTTTACCCCCGCCGTATTGGCGGTGATTTCAATGGCCGCGTAAGCTAAAAAAAGAAGACTCAGGACTAAAAATAAAATTGAAAAAATGACGGCTAAAACTTTTCGAAAAAAGGTTTGAAGAAGTGATTTCCAGGAAACGGCTTGTAACTTGGCCCTGACGGGCCATTGAGGCCATGAAAAATGTAAAATCGATTTTAAATTGATAGTCATATCAACCCCAAAACAGTATGTGATCGCAAAGAACCTCTATTTTATCGGCAAAATCAAAACTTCCCAATCAAATACGATCTAATTGAACTAAAAAAATCGAACTCCATAAACCGACGCGCCTTTTCATTTGATACAAAAAAAGCGCGACCCCTTTCGGAATCGCGCTTTTTACCTGAATATGAAACTAAGTTCCCATTTCCCAAGACGACAGGTAATGTTCCTGCTCGGCCGTTAATATATCAATCGGAATACCTAAAGCCTTTAGTTTTAGACGAGCGATTTCGTTATCAATATCAGTCGGAATGGAATAAACCTTGTTTTGAAGGCTTTCGTGATTGTTAACCACGTATTCCGCACCTAAAGCCTGATTGGCAAAGCTCATATCCATCACTGAGGCGGGATGACCTTCCGCGGCCGCTAAATTAATGAGACGGCCCTCGCCCAGGATGAACACCTTACGGCCGTTTTTCATCGTGTACTCTTGAACGAAATCCCGGATCAAGCGGACTTTTTTCGAGATTTTCTTCAATCCGTCCAATTCCAGCTCAACATTGAAATGTCCGGAGTTGGCCACGATCGCGCCGTCTTTCATCTTAGCGAAATGCTCTTTGCGGATAACGTGAATGTCGCCCGTCAGGGTCACGAAAATATCGCCCAGGGGAGCGGCTTTCGCGATCGGCATGACATCAAAACCATCCATGACCGCTTCTAAAGCCTTCATGGGATCAATTTCACAGACGATCACCCGGCCGCCTAAACCCTTGGCCCTCATGGCCACGCCGCGTCCGCACCAGCCGTAACCCGAAACCACAACCACCGCGCCCGCGATCAACACGTTGGTCGCGCGGATAATACCGTCCATTGTGGATTGGCCCGTACCGTAACGGTTGTCAAATAAGTGTTTCGTCTTGGCGTCATTGACAGCTACGACGGGGAACTTCAACACGCCGTCATTTTCCATGGCGCGCAGGCGAATCACGCCTGTGGTAGTCTCCTCGGTTGAACCGATAATTTCGGACGCCTGTGCCGCGCGAGCCGAATGAAGTTCGGATACCAAGTCCGCTCCGTCATCCATCGTTATATTAGGGTGCGCATCCAAAGCCGCGTATAAGTGCTTGTAATAAGTCTTGCGGTCCTCGCCTTTTATAGAAAAAGTCGGGATACCGTAAACTTTGACCAGCGCCGCCGCCACATCATCTTGTGTGGACAAAGGATTGGAAGCGCAGGCATAAACATCCGCGCCGCCCGCTTTCAAAGTGATGAGCAAATTAGCGGTTTCGGTGGTGACATGCAGACAAGCCGCCAGCTTGATTCCCTTGAGGGGCTTTTCTTTCCGGAACCTTTGTTTAATCAAACGCAAAACGGGCATGCTGCGTTCAGCCCATTCAATACGGTCCTTCCCCTTCGGGGTTAATTTCAAATCTTTCACATGATATTTCATCTAAAAATCCTCCTAAAAAATAAAACCACCGAAGCCTCAGGCCCGGTGGTTTTTCAAAAATAAATTAACGAAGCTTCGCGGCTTTACGCAGCAAGGCCGCTTTGTCTGTATTTTCCCAAGTAAAGTTTTTGTCATGACGTCCAAAGTGGCCATAAGCGGCGGTTTTCTTATAAATGGGGCGGCGGAGTTTCAACGAATTAATAATCCCTTTTGGCGTCAAATCAAAATACTTTCGCACCAATTGAGTGATTTGTTCTTCCGGTAAACGGCCTGTGCCAAAAGTATTGACCAAAACACTGGTTGGTTCGGCCACGCCAATTGCGTAAGAAATTTGAACTTCACATTGGTCGGCCAATCCAGCCGCCACGATATTTTTGGCCACCCAGCGGGCGGCGTAAGCCGCCGACCGGTCAACTTTCGAGGGATCTTTACCCGAGAATGCGCCGCCGCCATGACGGCCATAACCGCCGTAGGTATCCACAATAATCTTGCGGCCGGTTAATCCCGTGTCACCCAAAGGTCCGCCGATTTCAAAACGGCCGGTCGGGTTGACAAAGATCTTAGTCTTGCTGTCGATCATATTCGCCGGAATCACCGGACGGATCACATGGCGGATAATATCCCGTTTTAATTTCTTTTGGCTGATGGGAGCATGCTGCGTGGAAAGAACCACAGCGTCCACGCGAACTGGTTTGCCACCGATATACTCGACCGAAACCTGGCTTTTACCATCCGGGCGCAGGTAGTTCAATTTTCCAGTCTTACGAACCTGACTCAATTTTTCCACCAAGCGGTGGGCCAACATAATCGGCAGAGGCATCAGTTCTGGCGTTTCGCGATTGGCGAAACCAAACATCATACCTTGATCACCCGCCCCGCCCGTATCCACGCCCATGGCGATGTCAGGAGATTGGCGGTTAATGGCGACGGTTACGCCAGCAGTATCCGCGTCCAATCCGGCTTTCGCATCGATATAGCCGATTTTCCGAATGGCTTCACGAATAACTTCGGGCCAATTAACGTTCGCTTTGGTGGTGATTTCCCCAGCTACAACCACCCAGTTACAGGTAAGTAGGGTCTCACAAGCCACGCGACTCATGGGATCTTGTTCTAAGCAGGCATCCAAGATGCTGTCCGACACAAAGTCAGCGACTTTGTCCGGGTGTCCTTCTGTCACAGATTCGGATGTGAAAAAAAACTTCTCTTTGCCCAACGGGGAAAGCGAGCTCGTCATTCCAATATCTCCTTTAAAAAATTGAGTCTCGATATTTTCCAAGACTTTTAAATAATCTTTTTAGAAAACTAAAAAGGTTGGCGAAGAAAAGTGAAGAAAAACTAATCATCAGCATCTTTGAAACAACGCCCTTTAATTTCCCTAAAGTTCACGGAACAAAAGCGGCGTTCCAGTTAATCCGGGGCATTAAAATTTCAGAGATTTATTTCAAACCAGTCGTGGCAATGCCTTGAATGAAATATCTTTGTCCAACCAAAAACATTAACGCAATGGGTATAGTAATAATCAAGGAAGCCGCCATCAACAGGTGGTAATCCTGTCCATATAAGGAAACAAAATTAGTTAATCCCAAGGCCAGCGTTTTCTTGTTGTTCGAATCCAAATATATAAGTGGATTTAAAAAATCATTCCAATTGTAAACAAAAGCGAAAACCGTAACAGTCGTTAAAGCCGGTTTGCAAAGAGGCAACAGAATCCGCCAAAAAACCCCAAAATTGCTGCATCCATCAATTTTAGCCGCTTCATCCATTTCATAGGGAATCGTCATAAAAAATTGACGCATCAAAAATATATTAAAAGCGCCGCCGCCCAGCCAAGCCGGAACAATCAAAGGCCAAAAAGTGTCATACCATCCCAGCGTCTTAAAAAAAACAAATTGAGGAATCATTGTTACCTGGGCCGGCACCATCATCGTGGCTAAACAGATGTACCACAAAAATTCTCTTCCTGGAAAACGAAGGCGGGCAAAAGCAAAAGCGACAAATGCGGAAGAAAACGTAGCGCCAACACAGGCCAAAATCGAAATAAATAATGTGTTTACTAAATAAGTCGTGAAATTAACACCTTGGATGGTAAATCCAAAAAAATTCCAACTATCATCCCCAAACATGACCCGTGCCGTTTGAGGATCCACAATATTCCATGCGTTTGGATAATTTTCAACGTGCAGGGGATTAGGTATCCAAATTGGAGGAACAGCCAAAACATCATTCGCAGTCTTAAATGACGTTGAAAGCATCCAAACCATGGGCAACATCATGGAAACCCCGCCCAACACCAACAAAACAGTCACAATGATGTTGGTAATTTTTTCAGACCGTTTTTTGCTGGCCCAAAAACCATTAGAGTTTTTTAAGGTTGTTTCGATCATGATTTTATCATTTCCTTAACTCGCCTTCGTAATAAACCCACTTAGAATATTTTTGCATTAGCCATGTGGCAGCCAAAATAACGACAAATAAGATCAGAGCCAGTGCCGAAGCGTAACCCATTTGGTAGTACTTGAATCCTTTTTGATAAATATAAATAACCATCATCAAAGTTGAATCTGCAGGCCCTCCCAAACCATCCGTCATGATATAGATCTGCGTAAACACTTGAAAAGAAGCAATGATACTAATAATCAATTGAAAAAAGATAACCGGAGAAAGCCCCGGCATGGTTACAGTCCAAAACTGTTGCCAACGATTAGCGCCGTCAATCTCGGACGCCTCATAAAGCGCTGTCGGAATGCCCTGCAAGCCGGCAAGATATATAATCATTCCGCCACCCACGCCCCACAAACTCATGATAACGAGCGCAGGCTTGCTCCAAACTTCGCTCGCCAGCCATTTCGGACATTCCGAGATGGGGATTCCGGTCGTGAATGAAATAAGGTAGTTCATTAAGCCTGAATCGGAATTAAAAATCCATTTCCATAGAACCGCCACCGCCACACTCGATCCAATGACCGAGGGAAGATAAAAAAGAGTTCGATAGACGGCTATGCCCTTTACTTTTTGATTCATCAAAATTGCTACAGCAATGGAAAGGACCATTCCAACAGGAACAGAAAGAGCGGTGTAGTAAGCCGTATTCCAAAGCGCATGCCAAAAACGCGGGTCGTCAAAAAAAATCTTTTCATAGTTATCCAGACCCACAAATCGAGCCGGAGTAAAAATATCCCACTTACAGAAAGAGAGAACTAATGCGGCGATTATCGGACCGCCCACAATGAAAATCATACTTAATATAAAGGGCATAACAAAAAGGTAAGCGCTAAAAGCCTCTTTGCGTTCACCAGAAGTCATATGGCGCCACCCTTCAAAAAAAAGATAAAATCAAACACAAGGCACTCATTTTACACACTTCAAACCTTCTCACAATAGTTTCTTTTAACAATTGCCAGAGAAGAAAACTCGGGGAAAAAGACAATCTTTCTCAAAAAAGTAATTATGTAATATTCAGTAAAAACTCAATAGAGATAAATCTTACGGAACTTCGCCAAAAACCGAATTGGGAACAACGCTCTCAGTGCCGTCGGGCTTGGTCCAAAACAATGAAAAATAAGGGAACATTTCCCCGTTATTCCAGTAGTAAACGTCGATCGAATGAATCCCCGCTCTAAGAAATCCATTTCCATTCTTGTTTTGGTGAAGCGAAAACCAATTTTTTCCATCCACTTTCAAACCAGCATAGCCTGAACTTTGAGCAAAAATTTGATAATTACCCGACTGATCCGCACTAAATGTTCCAGACCAATGAGCTGAAAAAGGTTGTCCTGCCGAGAAATCATTCCCATTTACATAATTTAAAATAGGATCCCACTGGACCAAAAAAGGTGTTCCTGTAAAATCCCCACTATGATAATAACTTCCTTTAAGCCCCTTTGGAGAAAGCAAACTATCAAAATCCTTTCCCTTTAAAGTTATGGGTTTTTCCTTGTCAACTTGCTGAATCATAGTAAAAACAGGGATTTTTCCTGCGGGAACATCCAATTGTAATTTAACAGGATGAAATCCCGCCTCCAAATAAGAACCAACGAAAGAGGATATGGATTTTCCTTTCACCCAAAAAGCAGCTCGAATATTAGTGTCCAACTTCCAATGGTAATTACCCTGTTTCGCCACATATAGATTACCAGTTAATGTTGCCCGATAGGGTCCTTCAGGCAGCCCCGTTGCGAAATCGAGAACCTGCTTTTCTTTCACTCCGCCGATGAATCTATCAAAAACAGCTTTTAAACCGCTCACCTTAGCTAAATCGTCAGCGGAAACACGGTAAAAAAACAAAGCCTTATTTCCTTCCGTATCAATCAACGATTCTTCCACGCCTGTCGGATAGAGAGATTTTATCATCGAAAAAACGCCAACCCGACCTTTCTCCAAAGCAAAATAAATTCCTCTTGAAGTACCAGGATCATTATGCGAAATAATTCCATCCGGCAAAGTCATGTTATTAATCAAATTCGGATGAAAATAGTCCAAAAAATTAATGGTGTAATAATCAAAATATCGAGGCGAAACGTAATAGTCATAAGAATCCCCATATTCGGCTATTCTTTTCGCGATCATTGTTTCTTCCACGCCGGATTCTCTCCAACTGGCGATGTCATTAGCTTGTTTATGAAAATATAAATCAAAGTTTTGAGCGCCAATAAAGTAAAGAGGAACTGCGAGAAATATAAGAAAAACATCCTGATTTTTGAGTTTAAAAAGATTTTCCCATTTGTCCCACAAAGTTGCCAAAGGCCATGCCGCTAGAAGAGCAATAAAAGGTACGGTTGCCAGCATCCGATTAGCGTGTGGTGCTTCCACGGACAAAATGGCCGGCACGCTTAAAATAAGAAAACCAACCAAGCCATAAAAAGCGGGTTTTTTCCATAAAAAAATCAAACAACCAACAAAACCAAAAACAAATAACTCTCCCGTAATGTCATCCAGCATCCGATAATTTTGCAAATTATGTCTGGCGTTAGGATCACCTCTCCAATTAAACATTAAAGCAGTGAGTTCAATATTATCAATCAATGGTTTCCAACTATGCGTATCTTTAACCGTTTTCAAAATAGAAACATTTATTTCACGTTGGCCCAATCCGCCCAATTCGTAGGTGTGTTGAAAATAAGGAAATGCCAGAAAAAGAAACAAAATTGAAAATCCTAAAATAGATTTCCAGTTAGCGGCCACACCTTTCCAATTTGAAATCATTTCATAGACGGCGAATATAAGAACAAGCAGGGGCACAACTTGAAAAGTTTGATACGTATAAAGTCCTGCCGCGAAAAAAACAGCCGATACATAAAACGGCCATTTTTTACTGGATCTAACCCCATAAAGTAAAAAGGCTAAAGTCCCAAAGGTATAAAAAGGCACTTGGATTGTCGGGAAACCATCGCGGCTAAAATTAAGATCCCACCGCATTACGGAAAGAATAAACAAAGCCAAAATCGCTGTTTTTTGTCCAGCAATCTGACGAATAGTCCAATAAAACAACGGCAAGGTTGCCAAAGAAAGCAAACCAAAGAATAAATAAAAATTAAACTGTGTAGGTTTAAAAAATATGAACCATCCCGCCAATTGATAGAGTAAAAGCGCCGGGTTTTGAAAAACATCAAATTCCCACACAGGCCGAAAATGCTCGTGAAGTATTCTTAAAGCCGCCCATCCCTCCATACCTTGATCAATAAACATTCCAGACGGCATTGAATCTAATCGATATAACCTCAAAAAAGCGGCCCATCCAAGAACCATACTTAAGATGAGCCATTCAACTTTTGATGAAAATGTAGCTGTCTCTGTTTTCTCGGTTTTAGGGGCGATTAAAGAAACACCTATCGCAAAAAGCAAAGCAGCGAAAAAATAAAAAGCCCATATTTGTAACGTTGGCATAGGCCCGCTGGCAGCAACTTGGATTTGAGCTTTTGATCCCCAAAAAAGACCGCCCGCGACCAATATCAAACCAATCCATGTTGTTTTTCTTTTTAAAACATCTTGGTATTCTTTTAAAACAAGATGTTTTGAGACTTTTGCTTTTTTAGGAATTGCACCCCGGACGATCTTAATAGGCCAATCAAATAAAATGACCAATAAGATAAAAAAAGAAAATAAAAATAAACTAAAACCCCAGAACAACTGCCTCATGTTTAACAACTGAACACCCAAAACAATCAAAACCAGAACCACTACCGAAAGAAATTTAGAACTCAACCAAAACGAACGATCAAAAGTTAAAATTTCAGTTTTAGTTTTAACGAGAGACTGGCGGTGCAGAGGTTTTTTGAACTTGGCTTTTGTCAACTTTTGGGAGGCCATAATTTCCTTCAAAAAATGTTAAACGTCGAAGAGTTAAATATTAGCTGATGACTTCCTCAATTTCCACTTTTTAGACGCGGCCCAAATCTAAGGCGCGGTTCGCGTTGAACCTTTTTGACGTTCCCCAATTTCAACCAACGGAATGTCAAAAGTAACCATATACGGGTCACCAAAAGGACTTTTATATTCAGTCCAAACAGCTTTAGGATAAGTCATTTGAATTTTTTTTGTCTGTTCTTGGGAAATTCGCCAAGGAGCAAAAATCAACATAACATCTTTAGTTGATTTAAAATGAATGGGAATATCTTTGTCGAAATTCAGACCCATCACTTGAGCTTTTCCATGAGTTAAAAAATAAATCGCAGGCCCCAAAGAAACATCCTCTATCATAAAAATTTTTTCAGACGCGTTTGAATTGATAAGTTTTGATTCTTCGATCTGTCCCAAACCAATATCTCCCCACTGGCCGCTATTGTGGCCAAACCGGGGAACAAATAACGGCTCATTGAGAGCCAATCCACCTATCACCGTCGCAACGGTCAACAATCCAATCCAACTCCATTTCTTATCACGAAAAGTTTGATAGGACCGCAATAGCCATTCAAATCCCCATCCGCAAGCAAAAAAGAGAAAAGGAATAACAACTGAATATCGACAGGGTTGAACATAAGCCAAATTCCCGATCAAATCAATTCGGGCTAACGCATTGGCAGAAAGACCTAAAAAAAAACCAGGAAGTATGACCCATGAAATAGTCTGATTTAAATTTAAAAGACAAACTCCCAAGCCAATTAATGAAAACCCAGCCACAAAGGGATCCACCAGTGGTAATCCTGGAACAGCAAATCGTAAGTCCATAGCGGCGCCCGGACCTAAAAGTGAAGTAATAGTCCAGAAGTAAGATATTAATAAAAAGAAATAGTTTCCCGTGTGCTCCGCTTCATAAAAAATCCATCCGGGTTTCACCCGAGCCCAAACTTCTTGGGGATATTGAACCGCGTAATAAATATAAGGCCCTCCGAACCAAAAAAACGCCAGCGCGGCTAAAATAAGCGGCTTCCAATAAGTTTTTAAAAATGATCCACGACGAACTAAAAGATAGCCTAAAACCGTAACGAACATTGAAACCGGCACACTACGGCCAGGCACATAATTCATTAGACAAGCGGCAACGCAAAAACCAGCCCACCAAAAATCCGATCGCTTGCCTTCTTTGAAACCTTTTTCCAAAAAATAAAAGGCCATAATCTGCCACATCAATAGCAAAGCAATGTGAAATGTAGAAAAACTAAAATATAAAAACCACCAAGATACAGCCAGGAGAAAAACAGCCGTCAAAGACGCAAGATTCCCCATCCAAAAACGACACCAACGATGGAAAAACCAAAGTGATATGAGTGAAGCTAATATCGAGACCAACTGGGCGGCCCATAAATTAACCCCAAAGATTTTGAAAAAAAACGCGACTATAAACATTGAAAAAGTGGGCATTCCATCCCAACCCGTAACAAATGGACTGGTTACCGAACCTTCAAAAACTCCGATCTCTTCATTCAGATTGTTAGCTTCGTCTCCCTGAAGTCCTGTAAAGTTGCTGCCTAAGAGAGAAAATCTTAAAACAGCCGCACCGATCATCACTATCCAAAACCATGTGGTTTCGTTGAAACGAAACATGACCGGCTTTGAATCAACAAGAGTTTGGCCATTTCGAAATAAAACTATCATTGCTAAACTCGCTAAAGTCAAAATCCATCCAACCGTCAACGAACCCATACGAAATTTAACCTGGCTAACAGCCATCAATAAAACGATGCCCAACCAGATAACCACATTCCATGAAGAATTCGCAGCGCCGTTTAACATATCTTTTTTTTTCACTTCTGTCGATGTTTGAACTTCAAATTGGCTAGGAAAAGAACGAATCATAAAAAAAGCTGACGCCAATTCCGCCGAACCACCCACAATCCAATTGGGACGAAAACCCCAAATGAATTTAACGCCAATGAGTCCCAACAGAACACTTCCCAACAATTGCATCCAATGAACCGGTTCCGAAATTTTTTCAATCTCAGCAATTACCGAAGTTACGGCAACAGTTTTTTTACGTTTAATCTTTGTTTTTTTCATTTATTTCTCTTTAAAACCAGAAGCAAAATAAAATTTTTACACAAACACATTTACGGCTCGGCTTGATTAGCCGCAAAATCATCTAAAGGTATTTCTGTTGAACTGCCAGGTGGAATCACCGTTATCGTAGGCACGCGGTGTTCCCAGGTAAAAGCAGTCACCAACTCTACGTGGTGCGCACCCGGCTCTAAATTGACCTTATAAGTTTTAATACTAAGTCCGTCCGAATGATCCACTTCTAATATTTTTTTACCATCCAAGAAAAACCAAAGTATATTCGCCGTATGAGATTTCAAAATATAAGTTCCAGCTGTTTTTATGTTCCAGTCCCCTTCCACCCTCATTGAATTATTCCAGTCAATATCGCTATAAGGTGGCGGGGTGTCGTTCCAATGAACAACTCTATCCTGATACAAAATGAGCCCGCGCCCTAAACCATAACGACCATAACAACTTCTTTTCCAAGTCCATGGAGAAGTATGGCGCACATGAAACAGGCCCTTATCGCCCTCTTTCACGCGGTCAAATGGAATTTCAGCACACCAAAGAAAAGGATTTTCGGTGGGTCCTTGATAATAAATAAACGATTTTTGCCAAACAACGCCTGGAAACTCAGTTTCAATTTGCTTCTGAGTAATCGTGTCAACACCAGCTACCAAAATAGCTAAATCCTTGCCCCCTTCTCCGGGTAAAAGATCAATTTCATTTGAGTCGTTCATCTTCAAAAATTCTTTTCCATCAGAACGAATATCCAACCCGCCGGTATAAAAACCAGGGCTGTGAGAAGGCGCAATGTAAACGCGGTGATTGGGTAATTCGTCACCTGCTTTGTCTGAAATAAACAAATCGGCACTTTTATGAAGCAGCCAAGCCTTGATTAATTGGGCGTTAGCTTTCATTTCCCATGCGCCAAACAATATTAACAAAACAGCAAAGAATAGATTTCCACCCTTCGGCATATCTTGAATAAAAGCCAACCAAAGACGATTTAATCCCCAAGCACCTACCAACAACACTGGAAATAACACAGCAGCTAGACGCAAAGAATGAGGGGCGTTTGCCATAACGCCAGGCACCAGACTGACAACATAAAGCGCCACCATGTAGGCCTTAATCCAAGTAGGCCGGGCCAAAAAATAGGCTAAGCCTAAAAAACCGCAAGCAGCCATATAAAAATCGCAAAAAGAATCGCCCAATGCAGGCATACAAGCCACATCATTAACTTGACCAAACATCAACCCATGAACAAAAAAGATGTTGTTCCAGAGATTTTGAAATCCCTCTGCAGTAGAATGAGCGTAGTTCTTGCTGAATACGGAAATATCTGAAGTATGAGTCGAATAATGCGGATGTAGAAAAAAAGGAGTCATCACTAAAGTTGTTGTCAATACTCCGGTAGCCCAACCAAAAAGCTTGCTAAAGCCTTTATTTTTTTCATGTTCTTCGATTGCCATTTTTACATAGCAAAAGCAAAACAATAAACCAACAACCAACAGACTCACCGTATTTGTAAAAAATATAGCCACATTATTGATTTCGGAAATGATTGAATTTTTATAAAGAAATAAGAAAGCCCATGCCAGTAATAGTCCAGGCCCCAAAATAATTCGATAAAGGTTAAAGCGTCTTTCTTTAAGGTCGCTAAAAACCCAAATACAAACCACGCCTATCATGACCGGTGTCCAGGGCCGGTATGGCACATAGCAAAGTGCTCCGAAACCTAAAGCTAGTCCCCACTGAATAAAATGGCTCAAATCTGGTTTTCTTAATACTCGGAAAAAAAACAAAGTGGCCAAAACGCAGGCTAGAATTGCAGTATTAGTTCCATATCCAATTTTATCCTGGGTAATGATCGCCTTGCAGATCGCTTCCACGCCTATCAACAAAACACCCATGCGGCGTCCGCCAATTTCTTTTCCGAGTAAATAGGAGGCCCAAAGTGCAACCACATCAATGACCGCCGTGCTTAAATTAACCGCATAAACACCTGTCATTTTGGGAAAAAGAACCCACAAAAAGGCCGTCAAATAAGGGAAGAGCGGCTCCCTCCAACCGGAAGAAAAAAGCAAAGGATGTTCTTTATAGTCGATGATGTTACGAATATCTGTCGTTACAATGTAATTATCATCCCAAAAAATACTGCTGGGTCGATCCGGGTGCTGCATCCGGAGAACAAATCCTAAAACCATAAATCCCCAAAACCAAATTCTTGCGGACCACGGCGATAAATCCGAAGCGTCTTCTTTAATCGGCGGCATTAATCTCCAAAAAATAACCATCGCCACAAAACCCCATAATAAAATCGGTTCAGTAGGCAGCCGTCCAAAAGGATTTCCTTCCGGGAGTAATTGATTGTAGTTTCGAAGTGAAAAGAATCCTGCCATCACCACAAGCCAAGCCACCATAAGTCCCCAAAATCCGCGCAAATCAGAAAAAGAGATCACTTTCAAAAACGTTGAATGAATGGAAATCTTTTGATGTCTTGAACCCACAGGCGAACCCAGACTTTTGACTTTTCCCTTTATTGTTTTATGCTTTTTTTTAGCTGGCATATTTTCTCCCGCGCCGGAAATCTTCAACTCACAAATCAAGTCAGCCTTCAATCAAATATTCAAAACAGCGTTTAAAAAAATAGAAAACTGGTCAAAAGCAAACTAATGATAACACCAATCTTTTTTAGTTTTAATCGGACAATCAACTTAATAACTTTCTAAACATCAAATCTCAGTTATTTAGAACTAAATTAGACGCGTACTCATCCAGTGGAACTTCCGTAGAACTTCCAGGAGCAGTCACTGTAACAAGGGGAGCTCTGTGCTCATGCAAAAAACCAGCAACCAACGCCACATGGTGAACACCCGTTTTTAAAAACAACTTGTAGTTTTTAATAATTAATCCTTCCCGATCCAAGCTTTCTCCATTAACTACTTTGAGTATTTTTTTTCCATCCAAAAACAGCCAAAACGGATTCGCCGTATGGGATTTCAGTAAATATTCGCCTTCCGTTTTCACATTCCAATTGCCCTCAACTTTTATGGAGCTACAAGTACTAAATTCTGTCAAAACAGCCGTTATCGGATCATCATTCCAATGAACGACTCGATCTTCATACAAAATCAGACCTCTTCCAATCCCATATCGATCATAAAATCTTCGTTGCCAAGACCAAGGCGAAACACGATGTACATAAAACAATCCAGTTTCACCTTGCTTCACTCGGTCAAACGGAACTTCCACCCACTGAAGGCACGGAATCTGCTGACCAGAATCAATATCAATTGTTCTTTCGTTCCAAGGAATTCCAGGAAACTCTTTTTCAATTTTTTTCTGGTCATCTTTATCCTCGGCTGACACCAGAATAGCTAAATCTTTCCCCTTTTCGTCCGGCGTCAAATCAATTCGATTTGATTTATCCATCACATAAACCAACTTACCGTCATTCATAACATCCTGAGTCCATGAATAAAAATCTCGATAATAACCCACCAAATATACGCGATGTGTCGGCAGTTCTTTTCTGGCCACATCAGCCACAATCCCATTAGCACTCCAGTGAGTCATCCAATGTTGATAAATTTTAAAACTGTTGTTTAATGCCCAACCGCCAAAAGCCAAAATCGACACAACACAAACCATTTTCATCATTTTGTTATATTTAGCTTGAAGGGCGGCGAGCCATAATCGATTGACGCCCCACGCACCGATGAAAAGGAGTGGTGTCGTGCAAGCCACCAAACGTTGTGAATGTGGGGAAGATGACATGACTCCAGGGACCGTGCACACTAAAAAAAGAAGAACCACAAAAGCGGAAACCCAATAGGGCGAAGCCACAAAATAAGCCAATCCTAAAAGTACGCAAGCCGGAACAAAAAAATCATAAAAACTGTAACCCACCGACGGAAGATTAGCGACCCATCCACTCCGCCCAAAAAGAAGAAGTGTGCAAGATTGAATATTTCCCCATAGCGCCTCCCACACCTCAGATAAAGTATGGGCGTTGTTAAAAGCCGAAGTTTCCGAAACATGACTAGAATAATTAACATTAAAATAAAAAGGTGCCATGACAAAACCTACAACAAAGGCTCCGGTGGCCCATCCAAAAAGTTTACTAAAATTCTTTTCTTTTTCAACAAGCAAAACTTTGACGTAACTAAAACTCAATAAAAGAATAGTTAAAATCAAACTGGGGTAACTACCCAGTAAATTCACAAAATCATTATGCTCAGGCAAAAAGGAATTTCTAAACAAGAAAAGAAAAGCCCATGCTGTTAAAAAAAACGGGCCTAATACTATTCGATAAAAATCAAACCGCCTCTCCTTTGGATCGCTGAAAACCCAGAGCCACATCACACCCAAAACCACCGGTACCCAGGGACGAAAAGGCACATAAGTAAAAACACCAAAACCCAATGCCAATCCCCACAGCGAAAAATGCTTTAAATCAGGCTTTTTTAACACTCGCAAAAAGAAGAGAAGTGTCAAAGCACCTGCAATCACACAGGTATCATTCCCCATTTGCGCCTTGGTGATGGCGATCATTTCTTCACAAATCGCACCCATACCTAAAAAAATAATTCCCATCCGGCGACCACCGACTTCTTTACCCAAAAGATAAAAAGTCCAAAGAGCGACTACATCAATCGCCACATTGCTTAATTGAACAATAACCAAGCCTGGGATTTGTGGTGTGAAATACCACATAGCGACCGTCAAATAAGGAAATAGCGGTTCACGCCAACCCGACGGAAACAACATTGGGTACCAATGGTAATCAAGAATGTGACGAATATCGGTTGTGTGAATGTAATGGTCATCCATAGTACAAGACGCCGGTGTATAAAGATCCCAGGAACGAAGATAGATCGCCAATGAGATAAAAAACCAAAACCACGCCCTAGCCACCCAAGGCGAAATGTCCCATTGGTTTTCGGGCACAGACGGAACCTTTTTCCACATCCATATCAGCGTCAAAAATCCGGCTAATAAAATCCATCGCGTTGGCAAATTAGCAAGCGGATTATTGGGAGGGAGTAGTTGATTGTAATTTGGAAGAGAAAAGAGACCTATCATCACCACAAACCACACCAACAGAAGGCCAAAAAGCCATTTCACGCTATAAGCGGATTGGCTCGCCGAAACGTTTTGATCTGCCAATAAAATTTTTAACGACAGTGAACTCCGAATCTTTTTCACATTCCGCTTAGTGGACATTATGAACTTCCAATATAAATAATTTAATTACTTCCTAAAACCTCTTGCATGTTCAAGTCGGAATTTTTAACCGCAACATCCGCGAATAATAGTTGAGTCCTTAAATAAGAAAGATATCTAATTTGATGCGGACCTTTCTTCAATTCAATTGAGTGCGATGCCTTTTCCATCTTGTTAACTCCGGGCTTTATATCCAATTGAATTTTTCCGTCCACCCAAATTTGAACAAAATTTGGACTATTAACTGAAAAAATATAGTTGCCATCCACCGGCGCGTTCCATTGCCCATCCGCCGAAACACATTGTCCGCCCGCCAATACCGAAACAGGATTAAGTGTAAGACTGGCATCTTCAAAATCAATCATTCCCCTCGCCATGCCAAATCCACCAGCATAAATGCGTCTAATCCATGTTTTATTCGAAACAATATGAAAAAAGAATAGTTTTCCAGGTTTATCTAAAATTTCGGTTTTAGGGATAAACACTCGATATCCAAAAGGTACTTTTTCTTCCGGCTTCTGGTAATACTGCCAAATCGGTGTCCATTGAGATAATGGATACTGTTTTTTTAAAAGATCAATAGTGGCGTTCGAATTGGGAGAAATGTAGACAACCACGTCTTTTAGTTCTTTTTGAGAAAAAACATTAATCTCATTGGTGCCATTGAATAAATAAATTGGTTGGCAATCATTAATCACGCCCTGCGTCATAGGAGAGAAAAACGCGGAACTCGGAGAAGGAACTAAATAAACCCTTTTGTCTGGGAAATCCTTGCTTTCCAGCCGTCCAAGACATACATCTCCTGAAGTGTCGTACCACCACATTTCATATACTCGTTGGAAAGTTCCTTTGATTTCCCACATCCAAAAAACAACCAATCCAATGATTAGTAAAATCGCCATCCAACGTTTTTTCCAAGAAATACCCCAAGCGCCTTCAATCCACCGGCCAAAGGCTATGGCGGCCAAAAGCAACAACACTGGCGCCGCCCCAAGAAGTTTAGCGCTCGTGGGATCAATCGTGAGGATCCGTGGAATAATTCCGACCCAAGCGCAGCAAAAGAAAAATGTTTTCCACCAAGAAGGCCTCACTACCACCCAAACCAAACCCAAGACAACAAAAATAACCGCGTGAAAATCAAAGAAAGGATCACCCAAAAAATTCATATCAACGCGATCTTCTCCCCAAACAAAAAGGGCCTTAACCGCGCTCTCGCTCTGGTTTATCATCAAGTTCAAAAATTTAAATGTAAATATTTCGCCGATATTTTGAGGTATCAATGAAATGCTGGCTATGCGATTAACCGCGTCGGGTAATGTTGTCAGGGGATAACTCAAAATGCCTGTCAAAGAAAGACCGAGAGCCCAGCCGCAAAGACGTTTTCCCTTTTCTCCCGAAACCTGATAGCAATAAATCAGCGCCGTCAAAAAAACAATCTGGGCAAAAACCCAAATACCGAAAGTTCCGCCCCATATTTTAGAAATAACATTACCGTGTGCGACACAAAGCATTTTATCGAGGAAGAAAGATAAGAATCCCACGGAAAAAAGGGAAACGACAATTCTTACAGGCCATTCCGTATTTTTTTCTCGGGATTGCCAAAAAATCCAAGCTAAAGTAACTATGGCCAAAAAAGGTACCCAAGTACGAATGGCATTGTAGGTATACAAACCTAATGCCATAGCCAGACCCCATTGAATAAAGTGCATCAAATCAGGTTTCTTGAGAAGACGTACCTGGGCCAAAAGAAACAATCCCACACCAAAACTCAGCGTTAGCCCACCCATACCGCAAACATTTTGGAAAAGTAAGGGTTTACTGGCTACTGCAAAAGCGACTAACAGCAAACCAACGAGACGTTTACCCGAAACTTCACGCCCTAAGCGATAAAAAATCAAAAACATTGCGAAATTAAAAATATTGGCGGCAACCCGCTGAACAAAAACCGCCTTCCAAGTTGGCACCAACCACCAAACAAAAGCCGCCACATAAGGATAAAGGGGCTCTCGAGCTCCCACCGGAAAAAGAATTCGAAACATATGTAAATCCACAATATTTCGGGGATCTGCTATACAAACAGCCGGATCATCCCAGCAATTCCCAATGGATTGATCAGCGCGATAAAAACGCAGATAAGCCCCCACTACCAAAACAATAGCGAGAATTGGATAAGCAAACCGCCGAGGTAGGTTTACATTCGGATCCTCGGGCGGAAATCCATGCAAACCATAGGCCATCAGCGCAAGTCCCAACATCAAAAAAACACTGAAATGGTTTAATGGAAGATTGATGGGAACGCCCAGCCAACGAAAAGCGTCAACCTGGAGAAAAACCAAACCCGTCAAAACAATACCCGCGATCAAAGAAAAAAACGCTTCATAAGATAAAGAACCAGAAACAGACGTCGCGGCGGGAATCGGCAAAACCTTCTCATTTTTTTGTCGGGATTTAGAAACTATTTTACGGGAGGATTTTGGTTTTATTTTTTTATTGGCCAAGGTGTTAAACCTCTTCTTGTATTAACCGCTTCTAAACCAACTCTCAACAAGCAAAAAAATCTAATGGCTCTAAAAAAAGGATAATTTTAAGAAGACCCCAAAATTGTCTTATAATTTAAATCTTTGCTTTCAATTGCCACGTCTGAAAAACGGCTTGCTATATGAAAATAGGTTGAGTACCGAACATGATGACTTCCTTTTTTAAAGAAAAAAGTGTTCGAAATAGGGTACGGTCTTCCTTCACGAATGAAATCAATCACCACTTGGTTATCCACCTGAATTCGAGTGTAATCCCCTGTGTAAATGGAAAACGTATAATTCCCATCAGCCGGAGCCACCCATTCACCATCTGCCGCAACAGGCTGCCCCGTTGCATTAGCTAGAGGTGAATTCAATATGGGACTAGCATCCTCGTATTCGATAGCGCCTTCCCTCAAGCTAAGTCTGTAAAAATAAACATATCGGCGCCAAAAACTATCCGCAACTACATGAAATTGGAACATTTTTCCAGGTTTTTCAGGAATATCCGAAGCCAGAATAGTAACAGTGTAAAGGAATGGCACTTCATTATGTGATTGTTGATAAAACTGCCAACCCGGAGTCCATGTCGCTTTTGGAAATTCCTTTTTTAATCGATCAACAATTGGTTTTGAAAGGGGCGAAACAACAACTGTTACGTCTTTTCGTTTTTCTGACGGACCTACACTAATAATATTACTAGGAAAAACCAACGTGTAAGCCGGGTTTCGATCCAACAATACGACCATAACTTCCCAATCGAAAAAACTGGAATCTCTTACTGTGGTTTGTGGTGTTAGATACACCCGATTGTTCGGTAATACTTTTAAGGCTTCTTGACCCACTCTAACATCGTCATTGGTAACTGCGGTCCACCATGTGTCATAAACCCTCTCATAGGTGCCTTTTATCTCCCATGTCCAATAGCTGAGAAGGAGCAAAATTATAAATGCCCCGATCCAGTTTTTATTGGCTGGTTTCTGTAAAAAAGCCTCAATAACCCGGCCAAGAAAAAGTGCCGCCAAAAGCAAAAGAGGAATTACCGAACATAATAATTTTGCGCTATAAACAATCGTAGTTAAAAGATAAGGCACGCTACCGACAATTGCGCAAACAAACAAAAAAGATTTTTTCCAGGAGAGCCGAACTGCGGCATATATGACTCCCAGTACCACTAAGACATCAGCGTGATAGTCAAAAAGTGCGTCTCCCATCACATTCATATCGGATCGATCATTAACAGCGACAAACCACGCATAAAAAACTTCTCGATTTTGATGAATCATTTTGTTGATAAATGCCATCGAGAACCATCCACTCAGATTTTCAGGTAGTAACGATTGATTATGAATACGCATAGCTGATTCGGTGTGTAAAGCGAGCGGATGACTTAAAACACCCGCCACCATAACACCCATGGCCCAACCGCAAAGACGTTTGCCCGCATCTCCCGACACTCGATAACCGTAAATTAACCCGATTAAAAAGATAATCTGTATAAAGACCCACAAGGGAACACTATATCCCCAAAATTGCGCAATGGGATTACCGTGTAGAACAGAAAGCATGTTATCGACATAAAAAAGCAAATAACAAAAAGAAAAAAGAAGGGTTAAAGACTTTACTGGCCACCACACTTCAACTTTATCTTGCTTTTCTTTCCATAAAATCCATCCGAGGGTAATCACAATCAAAAAAGGCGGCCAAGGACGGGTAGCGTTATAGGTATATAACCCAAACGCCAGAATGGCTCCCCACTGCAAAAAATGCGAAAGATTGGGTTTTTTAAATAAACGAAATTGAAACCAAAGGTAGAGCGCTATAGCGAGAGGGCTGCTCAAGGGACCCATCCCACTGAGATCGAGTAAGATGAGTGGTTTACTAGCGGCAACGAGAGCTGCCAAAACAACTCCAACAGTTCTTTTCCCTGAAACTTCCCTCCCTAAACGGTAACAGAGCCAAATAACTGGTATGTTGAAAAGGTTACCTGTAAAACGTTGAACAAAAAGGGCTTTCCAAGTTGGAAAGATCAACGAAACTACTCCCCCCACCCAGGTATAAAGTGGTTCGCTAGCCGACCCTGGGTAAATAACAGGGAACCAATGAAAATCACACGCGTGAATCATATATTCGACATTCATTGCGGGGTCACCCCAGTAAGCCCAAAAAGCCTGACCCGCACGAATAAATCTTAAAACCGTTCCGACAATAACAATGACAACAAGAAGAGGATAAGCAAAACGCCGCGACATATCGGCTTTCGAGGCTGTGGTCGGCAGCTTCCAAATGCCGAACGCAGAAAATGTTATCCCCAGCATCAGCAAAATGAACCTAAAACGTTCCGGAATGACCAAAGCAACGCCCAGCCAATGGAATTGATCCATTTGAATAAAAATCAACCCCACTAAAAAAATTCCTAAAGTTAAAAGCAAAAACGTCTTAGTCGAAACACCTGTTGAACCAACCTCAGAAAAGGCCGTTGAAACAGTTAGAGCCGTTTTATTTTTTTTAAAAATTGGTTTAGAATTAGAGGTGGTCCTTTTTCGATTTTGAGTTTTTTTTGCCAAGGTTCTGACCATCTTTATTAATATTTTTAAAACTCAAACTTGAGAATAGATTATATAAGTGTTTTGAAACTAATTTGTTCTTTTTTCAATGACATAAGCTGCGGTTTCCGTTTGGAGTGTCTCATCTAACCGACGCAAAAGAGCAGCGCCAACCCCAATCATAAAAAAAACCGCTAAAACAAAAAACATGCCCAAATAAAAGGATCCTTGGGTCACGATATCTCTCGAAAAAAAAACAAGTGCTCCTGCTAAGCAAACCATGCCCATCCCCAATGTCCAGTAAATAGGAGCTTTTGAAAACATCGTAATCGAATCGAAAAAAAGCTTCAGCTTTTTTTTAAAACTCCAACCTGACTGGCCATAAGCTCTTTCTTGTTTTACATAGTTGATGAAACCCTGTTTAAAAGGAAATGAGCTTATCAAAAGAAAAAGGCTGGCATTTCTAATCTTAGCTTTAGCCAAAGTGTTTAAAACTAACCGGTCAAGCAATAAAAAATCTGCTCCTGCAGGTGGAATTTGCTTAAAACCTACAACATACCGAACAATGAAATAATAAAGTCGTGAAAAAAATTGAGTGCCGAAACTTTCCCCCTCGCGTTTAGCACGTACCGCCCAGACGATTTGATAACCTTCTTTCCATTTCGAAACCAATTGACCGATTAATTCGGGCGGATCTTGGAGATCAGCAGCCATGCAAACTGCCGATCTTCCGCGAGCCGCCTTAAACCCGCAAACCAAAGCCAAATGAGACCCCAAATTTTTGGTAAAACGAATGCCGCGAACTCTTTTATCCTTCGTTGCCAATTTTTCCAATGTTTTATATGTTCCATCCACTGAATGATCATCCACCACAACCCATTCCCAAGAAACACCCAATTGATCGAGTGATTTCTTAAGTCGAACATAAAGCAACGGAAGATTTTTCTCCTCATTAAAAGCTGGAGTGACAATTGAAAGAATCACTTCTTCGGATTTTGATTTTGTCGGCAAATGTAGGAATCCCTTTGAAAAGATAAACTTATTTAAAACCTAAGCTTTGGAACAAGCTTTTCGAAGTGATTCTACAACGATGTCCTGCTCAGCCTCAGTCATCAGGTGATAAAGTGGAAGAATAATAGCGTTCTCTTGCGCCTTTATGCTTTCCTTAAGCCTCTCGCAAATACCGCGGGAATGATTGCAGTTGGGCAATGGTTTTTCACTACAAGTCCAGGGTTCTATCAAATAAGCAGGTTCCCGATGGCTATTCATGACAGCGCGGCGAGTACTAACTTCGTCATTTAACATTTTTTGCATCACTTCTTTTTGATTTAAGTTTTCGGGTAAATAAACACAAAAACCCTGCCAGTTACTGTGGGCCCATTCGGGCTCAAAAGGAACGATCAAACCTGAAATATTCGAAAGCATTTTTTTATAGCGCTCTCCCTGTGCGCGGCGATTTGTGATAATTTTCGGGATACGCTTCAGTTGTTCACGCCCTATTGCGGCCTGAATATCGGTCATTCGATAGTTAAAACCCAATTCCACATATTCTTCGAAAATAACTTCTTTGGAACCGTGACGTTTGGTATCAGACACACTCATGCAGTGCTGGCGCAGTAAACGAAACTTAGCGTCCCATTCCGGATTATTTGTGGTCAACATACCGCCATCGCCGGTTGTCAATAATTTGCGTGGATGAAATGAAAAACAAGCGATTTGACCGTGAGGTTTACCAATTTTTTCCCATTTGCCTTCCCACTTAATTTCAGCGCCAATCGCACAAGCGGCGTCTTCAACGACAGGTATATTAAATTTTTTCGCCACAGCCAAAACACTAGACAGATCGCAAGGCATCCCCATTTGGTGAACGACCAAAATGGCTTTTGTACGGGGGCTGATAGCCGCCGCAATCAAAGCGGGATCAATATTAAAAGTTTTAGGATCAATATCGACGAACACGGGAACAGCGCCGCAATAGCGAACTGCATTGGGTGTCGCCACAAAGGTATGGCTGACTGTAATAACTTCCCCTCCATTGACTCCAACCGCCTTGAGCGCCAAATGAAGCGCGGTTGTACAACTTGAAACAGCGCAAGCGTGTGAAGCTCCAACATATTGAGCGAATTCTTTTTCAAAAGCCGCAACTTCCGGGCCTTGCGTCACCCAACCGGAAGATATTGGTCTTTTGACCGCTTCAAATTCTTCCTGCCCCAACCATGGTTTCGCGACCGGTATCATATTTTATCCTTTTCAACGCGCCACCATTCCACCAAGCGCTTTAATCCATCTTCTAATGAAACTTTCGCTTCAAATTCCAATAACTTTTTCGCTTTTGTGGTATCGGCCAAACGGCGGGGCACTGGATTCACTTTTCTTTCTGGTCCATATTCCGGTTTCAAATCGGAACCCATCACCTTGAGAAGCGCTGTAGCTAACTGGTTCAAGCTAGTTTCTATACCGCTTCCAACATTAAAAATTTCATCCGAAACTTCACTTTTGGCCGCTAAAACATTGGCACGTGCCACGTCTTCAATGTAAATAAAATCCACCGTTTGAGTTCCGTCTCCTTGAATTAAAGGAGGCGTACCGCTTGCGATTCGCTTCATCCACTTTACATGTACCTCCGTAAAATTGCCCAAAATACTCATCCGCACGCCGTAAATATTAAAATATCTTAAAACAACATATTTCAAACCATACATTTCATTAAAAGAGCGGTAAAGTTGTTCATTAAAACCTTTGCAAGCCCCATAAATTGTACGATTGTTGTGTAGAGAATGATTTTCAGGTGTCGGAAACACTTCGGCCATACCATAAACCGAAGCCGAAGATGCTCCGATGACTTTTTCAACCCCAGCTTTAACCGCTGCTTCTAGAACATTAAAAGTACCGTCAACCATGACTTCAAGCGCCAGACGAGGTTCTTCGACACATTGCGTTATACGGATTGCTGCCTGATGAAATACAAAGTTGATTCCTTGCATGGATTTTTCTAAAAGCGGCCTGTCATTAATACTGCCGTTAATCAAAGTAACTTTTCCATTTTGACCGGCCCAGGAAAGATTTTGAGAAACTCCCCGGCTAAAATTATCTAAAGCGACAATTTCGGCCACACCCTCTTTAATTAACAAATCACAAACCGTTGATCCTACCAAACCTGCTGCTCCGGTAACTAAAACGCGACTACCTTTAAGTTCCATAGTTTTCTTTCTGATCGATCACGAATCAATTTCTCATATTTACAATAAAAAGTTTTCCCATGATTCCCACATCGCCATAATCAATTAACTTAATTTTATCATTCTCCAACAGCCAATCAGCGCAAGCTCCCGCTTCCCCCAATCTCATATCACCACCGGAAGAATACCAATCATCAAAAAATATTACTGATCCTGTTTTCAATAACGGAGTCGTAAACTTCAGAGCCAACAGAGTCGACTCGTAAAGATCGCAATCAATATTTACAAACGAAGCCGATTTAATAGAATTTTCATTAATTATTTCCTTCTTTAAAGAATCTTGATAAAAACCCTCGATAATTTTAACTTCCCAACCTCTAGAATTTTTTTGGATATTTTTTTTAAATTTTTCCAAAACGGCTTTGTAAGTTCCTTTTTCAAAAACATTTGAGTCGCGCGTCAAATGATTGTCGGGAAGACCACGAAAGGAATCAAAAGCGTAGAATTTTGGAGAATCGGCCAAACTTTGAGAAAAAAACCTTTTCGCGGAACTCAGAGAAAGATCAAAGCTCATGCCCTCAAATACGCCAAATTCCAAATAATCACCGCTAACTTTAGCCCGGGATAAATAATGCCAAACCCGCAGAAAATTAACGACCTTACTTTTAGCCAAACTTATTTCCGAAAGTGCGGGAAAGGACATCAAAAAATTTTGAAAAATTCGGTGAAAAAAACGTTTTATTGTCGTTGGTTCCATTTATTTTCTCCAATTTCTTAAATTGCCGCAATTGCAAGAAAAAAATCGATTCAAAATTCACAATAAACTTAATGAAACGCTTCAATAAGCTCAACCAACATCATATTTTTAAGCATTAAAAATGATATTTTTCTTCCACCGAAAGCAACGGCCGAAACCGGCGGAACCATAAGATGGGCACCTTGCGCCTCCATAGAATTAATTGTTGTTAATAAATCATCACAGATAAAAGCTTGATGATACATTTTTATTCCGTGTTGAATAAAACTATAAAGAGGGGAATCTTCTGAAATCGGTTCCAAAATTTCAACGCGCATAGTTCCCAAAGTCATAAACACACCTCGGATTTTTTGAACATCGTCCTTAAAAATTTCACCTTCGCGCGAATAACCTAAAAATGAAAAAAAAATTTCTTCAACAATGATAGAATTAGAAGCGATTCCAATGTGATGAAAAACCAACCCGGGAACATTCACAATCACTCCAAAAACCTTGATGTTTTATCAGCGATACTAAACAATTTCGGCTTAATTGTTTTCCAATGTTCTTGGTCAACTTGATGTAAAACGTGGTCTTTTGGCTCACCTCGAATAATAGCATCATTTTTCAAAATACCCTGGCGCTCCGCTCCCAAACTGTCATGAAACGAAACTACCGGAAAGTTATCTGCCAACGTGCGGCAATAGACTTGGGACAATCCCAATTGTTCCAAGGCTATTTTATAAATAAGATAGGCGCTAGCCGGCGCCGCCAAAATCTCCGGAGATATAATCCAACGTCCCCATTCCGCTTTGCTAAGATCCGCTAAAACGTTATAGATCGCAATCGCGCCAACAGGATTCCCTGTTTTTTCTAACTCCATACAAAAATAATAATCACCTGGTCGTTTAAAATAATCCCACATCCATTTTTTTTGCATTTCAATGTCAGGAGACGTATCACCAATAAAGCGGTTTAATTTCGGATTACAACGAAGTTTTAAAATAAAATCTGCATCTTCAATACGCACCGGACGCAATCGGAGACCAAACCCGTTTTGAATAATGCTATGATCCATTTTTTACCTTTATTTTCTCAACAATATCGTCAAGCGAGCGAATTGCGTTAACCTCTTCTGTGGAAAACCTGATATTAAATTCATCTTCTAACATCAGAATAAGTTCAATGTGTTTTAATGAATCCCATTTAGCCATATTTCCCCGCATTGGATTCGTAGCTGGATCGATAGTTTTTTCTAATATTATCGATAATGTCTTTGAAGCTCTAACTCGATTTTCATCAATCATAAGACCTCTTCAATGGTTGCAGGATGGTTTTTGACTATTTTTTTAACCTTTTCAATCAATACAGAAACAGACAATTGGTGAGGCGAAACATCAATGTACTGCTTTAACCACGAACGAGCCGGGGCATTTTTTAAACCTTCATTTACAATTATATCTAGCGTCTCAACACCAGCGCACTCCAATTTTTCAAGAAAAAATCCAAAAACAACACTTTCAATATCACGGCCTAGAACACGACAGCTAAAGAGAACTTCGGTAAGTTCAGCCTTCGTTCCGTTAACCATACAAACGAAAGCCCCGACTATGCCGCTATCAGCAAAAACATCAGAAAGACCCACGGTTAAAGTAACATGCTCGTTATCCATCGCCCGTCTAGATTCAGACTCGTTCATTTTCAAAAGACTGAGGTTAAATTGATTGAATTTATTGCTCATCTCACAGAGTCGATCAGTGTGTGGCCGATAATTAAGGAACAATCTGACGGACATTTTCAAACTGATTAAATATTCCACATCACTTTGAGCATGAATCTTTAAAACATTTCGTGAATAATTTGCCTGAACATCTTTTGTCCGCCATTCACCTAAATTATCCATTTTATAATGATATAAGCCCGGATAGTTACTTAAATACTCTTCTGTTAATGAAGCATCCGTCGCAGCCATAAGAAATTTTAAGCTAGGAATTGAGGAAAAAACCTCCACAATCTCCGCGGGATTGTCATCGATAAAAATTATGGCGGAAGTGTCAATATTTAACTGAGCTGTGATTTCAAGAATGTTTTTCGACTTAGAGTCCCAATTAACAGAAACAGCCGCAAAGTCTTCAAAACGAAGTGGGAAATCCTTTCTTTTTGAAAACATCTCTTTTACGTCACTTAAAATATTTTTACTGCAAATCGCCAACATAATTCCATTTTTTTTAAGCGTTAGAAGAGCTGCCTGAAAAAATTTATGAGCCTCGGTTAAAATCAATCCATCAATTCCATCTTCACCCAAAATGCCAGAATAAAGCGTGTTATCCAAATCAAGAACTATCGCTTTTATTCGTTGACCAAAAATGGATGGCAGCAGATGACAGCCTAATTGACGCGAAATCATTATGGTTGCCATATCAGAAAACGGGTAACCCGATAGTTCGTCATTACGAGAATCGAAGAAAACATTACCTATTCGAGTTTGAATTTCGTTTAGATCTATTAAGTACACATCAGTGATGTTAAATATTTTGTCAGATAAAATCCGATTAAATTCTTCAAACCACTTTTTCGGGTCCAGATCACGTTCCGTAGGTTTCTTCAAAAAGTTACCATTGGATGGCCAATTATTAATTAATATTGGTTTTAAACTTTTTTTTCGTATGGCGTCTACTCTACCCTGCCACCAGTCGGCTGCTTGTTGTGGATTAAACTTTTTTTGTTGAATACGCCAATCAATCCAAAATATATGTATGTCGCCATCTGGAAAAAAAGTCACTTGTGATAAAGCCGGATCATAATCGGAATAGACAAACTCTAATTCCGTTTCCCAGATAGAGCAAAATATATTTATGGGTTTAGATGCATATTCAAATGTTAGTGAACGGTGAACAGCCGCGCTAATTTTTTTAGAAACGGGGAGAGGCCCTAAACTTAGCAATTGTTTGCGACCAGGGACAGGGCCCAGAAGCATCGGAAGATAATTTTTTAGATAATCAGTAATATTATTCAATTGAGGTTTTCGCTAACAATCCATCTTTTTCAAAAAATGAATGTGGTGATTAAAATTTACTGGTTTAAAAGATCCAACCGATAAGCTTTTAGACCTTTCCACAAGAGATGACTTTTTCATCGTTACTTCACTTTTTTCTGAGTTGTCTTGCCGGATTACCAACCACTACACTACCTGCCGCAACATCCTTTATCACTACCGCCCCCATTCCGACAAGACTTTCTCGGCCAATTTTTAATCGTTCTCGAATATTACAGGCTTGTCCCAAATAGGCATTTTCCCCCACATGAACACCACCAGCCAGCGTAACCCCGCTATTGACCAGCACTTTATTCTCTAAAACGACATCATGATTAATCACACAATTGGAAAGCATGAAAATATAGTCCCCAAGTTTCGCCTGTAGTCCTATAAAACAACCCGGGTAAATAACACACCCTTTTCCCAAAACAGCTGTTCTTGAAACAAAAACCGAAGGGTCCACCAAGGAAATAAGTTGTGAGAAAGGAACAGGCAATTGTTCCGGAAGCTTGTTGTGGTTAGCGGTTGCGAAGCAAACGCTTTTTTTAAATCGGGGCATCTTTTCAAAAATCCCTAAAACTGGTGTCTGATTGAAAGATTTTCCAACGTCTTCGAAGTTACGGCCAATGAGTCCTAGAAGATTCCAAGTTTTTTTTGCCCGATTGATTCGGCCAACGATTTCCACCATTTCCGCCGCATGAACCCCTCCCCCCAGAATAATCAAGTCCTTCATGAATTCTTCTCCCTGAGATTCTCCACTCCATAACGAACCGCTGCCGCTACCTCTTCTACTTGAACTTCCGTCATTTCAGGATAGAGAGGCAGGGAAAGAAGCTGACTACAGGCCTTTTCCGCAATCGGGAAATCTCCAGTTTTATAACCCAGATCAGAATAAGCTTTTTGTAAATGAACCGGAAACGGGTAATGGATATTGGTGTGAATGTCTTTAGATGTCAAATATTCTTGAAGACGGTCCCGGCAATCAGTTAGCACTGCATAAACATGATAAACGTGTCGAAATCCACCCGGAGTAGACGGAATTTTAACTGGAACATCTTTTAAGTATTCATCATAACATTTCGCCAGACGTTTGCGAGCTTCTGTCCATTTTTCAAGATGACGCAATTTGACACGTAAAATGGCACCCTGTAACGTCTCCATCCGAAAGTTAAATCCTTTAAAATCGTGATAATATCTTTTTTCCGCGCCCCAATCCCGCAATAGACGAATTTTCTTGGCGAATTCAGAGTCGTTTGTTGTTACGGCTCCACCTTCCCCATAAGCGCCTAGATTTTTCCCAGGATAAAAACTAAAACACCCCATTTGACCAAGACTGCCTATCCGGCGCCCTTGAATTTCGGCGCCATGAGCTTGCGCGGCGTCCTCAATAACGACCAATTTACTTTTCTGGACTGTCCCTAAGAGTGAGTCCATATCAACTGGTTTGCCATGGAGATGAACGGGGATAATGGCTTTGGTATTTTTCGTAACAGCTTTATTTATCCTGCTGACATCTATATTCAAGGTATTGGGGTCAACATCAACAAAAATGGGTCTAGCGCCCGTATATAAAATGGCTGCCACTGTCGCTACAAAGGTCAGTGGTGTTGTAATAACTTCATCCCCGGAACCGATGCCAGCGGCTAAAAGAGAAAGATGAAGCGCGCTGGTTCCCGTATTTACAGCTACCGCATAGCGGGTACCGCAATAGGCGGCAAATTCCTCTTCAAAAACTTCTACTTCTTTTCCAAGAACAAACTGACCATTTTCAAGAACCGAGACAACAGCAGAATCGATTTCCGATTTAATTTCTTGATATTGCGATTTTAAATCTAGATAAGGAATCATAAGCCGAACTTTTTCCAATCCAAATCCACCGGACGCCCTTTTTTGGATAAAGAAAGAGTTGCCGCTTCTAAAATATGGACAATTCTTAATCCCGCTTTTCCGTTCGAAACGGGTTCTGTGGAATTCTGGATTGAATCAACAAAACAAGCGACTTCGAACCGGAGAGCTTCAGTAGTGTCTAGTTGAGGGGCGTGCATGTCGCCGGTTCGGTAATCCACCATTAACTTATAAATGCCCTCTGGCGTGTTATTAATGACAATTCCTTTGTCATAAATCTTCACTTTTTCGGACGCTTCCAAGTCGTCAAAAACAATCATTTGTTTATCGCCGCCAATCAGAGTCTTACGAATTTTAACCGGCGCAAGCCAGTTAACATGAATATGTGCGATTAAATTTTCTTCAAAAAAGCAGGTGAGATAAGCGATATTCTCCGGTTCATTAGAAACATGCGAGATTCCCGTTGCCGCTACAGCCGATGGTTTTTTCTCAAGTACATAATCCATAATCGCAAGATCATGAACAGCTAAATCCCAAAGGACATTCACGTCACGCTGAAACAAGCCCAGGTTAATTCGAACCGAATCATAGTAATAAATTTTCCCTAAATATCCGCCACTGACAATTTCTTTTATTTTTCGGACGGCTCCCGTATAGACAAAAGTGTGGTCCACGAAAAGAATCAGTTTTCGTTTTTCGGCTTCCTCAACCAACCGATGGGCCTGTTCAGAATTGGAGGCCAGTGGTTTTTCCACAAAAACATGCTTCCCCGCCTGAAGCGCTTTTAAAGCCAGTTCATAATGGGTAAAAACCGGAGTCGCAATAGCCACGGCATCGATTTGAGAATTACTAAGAACTTCGTTAAAATTATGTGTGGTTTGAATAAAAGAATAGCGCTTCTTAACTTTGGCAAGATTTTCTGGTTTTAAATCCGCAACTATGACAACCTGCGTATTATCGTTTTCAGTAAAATTACGAACTAAATTTGGTCCCCAGTATCCATACCCGACAACACCGATTTTAATCATGAGCAAAATAACCTTTAGTGTATTTTTTTCCTATATTCATAACTACTCGGCCAAGAACTCCTATTGCCTCCACACTCAGATATATCTTGTATTGTCACATTTCTTAACCTAAAAAAGGCTTCTTTACCAATCACCGTACAATACAAATCAACCAATCCACTTACCCAAAAACTCTTTCTTTTAAAAGCATATCCTAAAGAAAAAAAGCTTTCCCTGAAAATATACTCACACTCAATTCAATGTGGTAATTAAACTCGGTTTATAAACATGTATTTATGTATGCATTTGAAAGACGGCTGCGGACGATTGGAATCTCATATAAAACACCCTCATTTTCATTGATACTTATTTATGACGGGTTAGCAGAAGTAAGTTTGTAAAGAAAAGCTGAATTTCCGATCGTCAGCATAAGAACTCCATCCGGGGCTATCGACATTGATCGAACCCCGCTGAATGGACTTCCTGAACCGCTCGAATCAGTTAAACTTCCCATCAACTTAACTCTTGAAGAAAACAGGTGGCTGTTCGCAGAAAGACTATAAACCTTCACCGTCCCGCCGTCCGCATCGCTGGCAACATATAATTTCTCTTGGTTATCAACCGCAACCGCCCTCACTGCGGGCAGGTCTTTAATTATCTCGACCACCTTGCCGTCTTTGTTAAGCCATTGCACACGACCATTATCCGTGTCCGCGACGAAATAATCACCTTTCCCATCCGAAGTCACATCCTGAAGGTTTTTATACTCACCCGAATTGGATCCCATGTGTCCCCAAGAAGATCCCATCGTTCCATCCAGTCCTATCAACGCCACTCTATGGCTGCCGGTGTCGGCGATCACCAAATTACTTCCATCAAAACCTATCCCCCGCGGGCCAAAAAAACCAGGATATTTCGTTAAATCGAAATCTAAAATCATTTTCCCTTTTTCGTCAAAACCTTTAATGGATGAATTCCAAGTATCCGCCACATAAACATTCCCTTTGCCGTCACTCACAAGACCCGAAGGCTCATGAAAATTGTTAACTTCACTTCCGTGTTTACCCCAAGCGGTCAAAAATTTTCCTTGTCGGTCAAACTCAATTAAACGATCATGTTGATTATCGGCGATGACAAATTTGTCTGTTCCTATCGGAGCGATACCCCAAGCCGTGAAGGGCCCGCAGGGGTTTTCACTTCCGTCCACTTTCGAAATAAGTTGTACTTTTACTTTCAGCGGTTGACTTTGGAATAAATTGAAAGATTCAACGACACAGACGATTAATACAACCCCTACCAAAACCCGGGCAATACTTTTGTTATTAGAATCCATCAGAGATTTTTTGCCGACGGGCCTTTTCTTTTTCAAAGGCGTTAATTTCTTTTTATTTTTAACCGGCGTCATAATTCCTCCACCAAACTTACGGCTCGAAATCGAATCGTAAGTTTAAAATTAAATAACTTTAAACAGTTTTCTTGCGCGCGCTAGCATACAAAAGCAGTCCATTGACCACAAAAATTTTATCCAAAACAAACCCATTTTCGTCCAAAGCCTTCTTCAGACGACCTTTGGTAAAATGATGAATGTGGCCGCAGCGGTACTTGTGGTAAACACTTCCGCGGATATAACCCATGTAGAGACAGTTCAAATTGAAAAGTATAAAAAAGGGCCCTAAAAAAATATCATAAGGAACCGTAATCAAAAAAGTTCCTTTATCTTTTAAAATGCGTCCCACTTCCCGAAGAACATCCTCCTGATCAAAAACATGTTCCAAGACTTCAGACATCAACACCACGTCGAGACTGTTGGATTTCAGTCCCGTTTTGGCCAAATCCGAACAAACCTTGTAGTCTTTCAACCTTTTATTTTTCTTTGCCCATTTGAGCATTTTGGCGTTGATATCCACACCAATCACTGGCAGATGATTGACATTCCAAAAACAATTGCCACATCCCAAATCGGCTATTTTCATTCCCTTTTTAAAGTGTTCTGAAATGAATTGGGTTAATCGTTCATACCGAGACCGGTGGTACCAGGCGCGAAATTTGCTGACTTTCGTTTCATCGGTATGGTCATCGTAATAACTTTCGTTCATTTCTTTATATTCCACCTCAGCGATTTTTGCGGAACTAAAAGTGGAAATGCGGTTTAAAAATACGTTCGAGACGGCCAAGATGAATATACAAATTAAAATTCCCACCATTAAAGTACAACCTTCATTCAAGAAAAACCAAAGCAATCCCGCGCTGCCCACCGATACCCAGAGGCTCAAAAATAAGTGAATGGGAAAAGAAGTTTTCATACGAATTTCTTGATTCACATAAACCACGTTGTAATAAATGTAATGAAAAACTTGGTTTAAAAATGTGCCAATAAAAAAAGCGACGAGAGAGTTACAATTGAATTTATCCGAGAGCAACAACGTAATTCCTAAATTTAGAACCGCCCCGACAAATCCGCCGAGAAGAAAGATAAACATAGCGGGATGACGCCACCGTTGAACCGCCGGACGCTCGGACATAAAAATTCTAGCCTTTCCGGGCCACAATAAAATAACAAGCCCCTGGTCCGCCTGTGGCGTTCAAGGGCTTGCGAAGCCAATGAGTCGCAAACCACTTTATGGGTTCTCGCGGTCCAAAAACCCAACGACCGAATAAAGCTTTCCAAATCTTTGAAGGAAATGCCAACATCATCCACCGTTCATACACATGAAATGTACTTAACGGAACGATATAATCAACTTTTTCTATTTTTAATCCGGCTTTTTTCAAACGCATTTTCCATGTTTGGGCATCATCCACATGATAATGTTTAAAAACCTTATTTAGACTATCGATATATTTTTTTCCCAACTTAGGAAATCCCAATTTTTCAAGCAAACCACGAAAAAAAGAACTTTTGGTGTAATACTCACTGGGCACCGTAATCATCAATCGGCCCTTTGGCTTCAAAACACGATATATTTCGCTCAATGCCCCGTCAATATCCGGAATATGTTCCAAAACACAGTTACTGATCACCGTTTTAAAAGAACCATTTTTAAACGGAATTTTCGTAGCGCTGGCACAAAGTGTTTCCTTATAACTTTTGCTTTCAATGGCGCGTCCAACTTCTCCCTTATCTAAATCAATTCCAGCTTCAAGTTGCTGTCCAAAAGCGACACGGGCTAAAAATCCATCTCCGCAACCCACATCAAGCACTGGGTGATCGAGCTTTTCTTGAGAAAATCTATGACATTCCAAAGAGCGCCAAAAAGCCATCGCGATAGGGGTTTTTTCTAAATAATGATTAAAAAAATATTCTCTGTTTTTCAAATCGATTTTCAAAGCAATCTCCTTAATATAACTCTTAAGAAAAAGAAAGAAGTAAAACTATATCGCATTCATCGTTTTTTTCCCCAAATAATAGCCAACAACCCTCACCGCATCGCATACGAGCTATCACCAAATTTACGATTTCTGTCATTCTCTAAAATAACAGATTTCGTTTTACGCTACCCTCCGTTTCAAAACCATTCAACGACCGATATGTTCGTCGTTAAATATACTAAGCTTTTCAGCGAAATCCTATGCAGGGGATTATAGAATAATTAGCTGTTTAATAACCCTCTGGCACATTGAGGCGTTTTGACAATTATTCCGTTTTCAGATCTCCCGTAATCCTCAATTGTCGCATTAATTGCTTTGTTCCCGAAATCAAGCCTGGGCGTTAAAGTCCAAAGGGCCGAATAAAAATTTTATTTTTTCTTAGCGTAATATTTTATTGTTTTTTGAAAAGCCTTAATAACATCTTGTATATCCTCATTAGACAACCCAGGATATAGGGGTAGAGAAAAAATGCGATCTGCCAAATCAGAAGCATTTGGTAAACCACTTTTCTTAAGTTTATATTTTTTTTGATAGAAGGGGTGCAGATGAAGAGGGATAAAATGAATTCCCGTTCCAATATTTTCTTTTTTCAACGCCTCCAACATTTCATCCCGACTAATAGTCAACTCTTCTAATTTAAGGATAACAATATATAAATGGTGATTAGTTGTTCTATCTTTTCCATCGTAAACGGGGCGGGAAAAACCCGGCAGCTCGAAAAAAGCCCTGTCATATTCTTGAACAATCTGCGCCCGGCGTTGGTTAAAACCGTCCAATTTTTCTAATTGACACAACCCAACAGCCGACTGAATATCCGTCATGTTGTACTTAAATCCAGGTTCAGTGACATAAGCCTGCGGTCGCCCTTCCGATGTATATCTTTTCCATGCGCCCTTATCCAATCCATGGAGCATCAGCCGCCTCAAACGTTCAACCCACTTGCTTTCATTAGTTGTAATAGCACCACCTTCAATTGCAGTCATGTTTTTAATGGGATAAAAACTAAAACAAGTAAAAGTACTGATTGATCCGATTTTATTTCTGCCATAAGTGGATCCCGCCGCATGGGCCGCATCTTCAATAACATGAATTTTTTTACTCCGAGCAATCGCGTTTATCTCTTTCATGTCACATGGATAACCTGACATATGGACTGCGATAATCGCTTTTGTTTTTTTTGTAATCGCTTTTTTTAGAAGTTTGATATCTATATTTAAAGTTTTTGGATCCACGTCGACAAAAACAGGTTTTGCTCCAGTGTGTTCTATAACATTTGCGGTAGCAGCAAAAGTCAACGGCGTCGTGATAACTTCATCACCTTTTTCGATATCAAGAACCACTAAAGCCAGATGCAACGCCGAAGTGCAGGAGTTAACCGCCAAAGCATGCCGCACTCCAATATAATCTGCAAATTTTTTCTCAAATTCTTGGGTCCGTGGGCCTGTCGTAATCCATCCGGAACGAAGTGTTTCAATAACTGCCTGTTCTTCTTCCACACCCAAAGACGGAATGGCAAACGGTAAAAATTTTCTACGAACCGGCTCACCTCCGGCTAACGCTGGCCGAGGGACAAACGCTTTCAGAGTGCGGATGTTATAATATTTGTCATCGTTAATATCTGAAATCGTCCCGTCTTTTAACGCTTTTGAAATTTCAACGATGGCAAATTTAGCGTCATATTTAGGAATAAATTTCAACTCGTTACGAACCCTTTCAAAACTCACGCGATAAGTGCGTTTATCCGCGTCATCAGGAGTTAATTCCAATTCAACGTTCTTTAATTGTCCTGCCACCATTTTAGCCAAATTAGCAATCTGGTAATTTTGTTCATCACATCCAACATTAAAAATTTTCCCTCCCACCTTGTTAATCGGCTCTCGGATTGTTTGACTGAAAATTCGGGCCACATCCCGTACGTGAATAAATGGCCTCCATTGCTTACCACCGCCCATAATAAATATTTTATTTTTTGTAACCCCATTCATAGTCATTAAATTAATTGCAAGATCAAAACGCATGCGTGGAGAAAGACCGAAAACCGTCGCGAAACGTAAAATTGTGGGCTGAAAACTTTCGTCTTTAAGCGAAAACAAATATTCTTCGGCCTTTATTTTGCTGCCTGCGTAAATGGATACGGGATTCATGGGAGACTCTTCGGTCAAAATCTTGCCTTCTCCAAAACCATAAACACTGCAAGATGAAGAAAAAACAACTCGTTTCACACCATCTCTTTTGGCAATACGAAACAACTGATAACTGCCATCCACATTGACATCCTCGGTCAATCCAGGACTTAGCTCACAGGAAGGATCGTTAGAAAGCGCGGCCAAATGAATGATTGCGTCAAATCCCTTAAGATTTCTTCCGCTTTTTTCAAAATTTCGTATATCCATTTCCCAAACATCGATCGTTTTCTTTTCTAAAAGATTGCCAAGGGTTTGTTTACCAAAATAAAATTTTTCTAAAATCGTTACGTTATGACCATCGGAAACTAGAAGCGGCACCAAAACCGAACCAATATAGCCCGCTCCGCCCGTCACTAAAACACGAGACATGAAAATTTCCTTTCGATTGCCGATGGTGAAAAAAATATAAACTTACTCGAGATTTCACAAGGCTTCTTTAATACAGTAAAAAGATACCATGTTTTTACATGAATGTTCCACATGGATGGGATCGGAAATCCATAATCACTTTTGTCTATTCTTCCGCCATATGTAATCCAGTTGAAAAGACTCCAACTCAAAGCTGTTCTTAAGGTAAAAACGCAACGCTTCTAGGTTTTCTGGTTCAGTTTTGACTCCGAGAGTCCATCCCTTTAATTGGCGGACCGACTCCAGACTTTTTTCTATCAGAATGCTACCCAAACCCCTTCCTTGGGCGCGAGGTACCACGGCGATCAGATCAATCCAAAGTCTCTTGTTGCCCTTATCTTTTTTTAAAGAAACAAACCCCGTCAGTTTTTTTACGCCTGTCACCCAAATTTCGTCCGCATAGTTCACTGCATTTTTTGCCCAAGCGCTGTATATCTTCTGTGCTGCACCTTCCTTCAAACCAGTCTCATGATAAAATCGGCCTTCTTTAAAAGCGGAAAAAGCGATTTTCTCCAATTGAAATTGTTCCTTTTTTTCTGCTGTTCGAAGTCTCTCTTTTTTGATCTTGATAGGAGTTGGATTTTCTTGGGGAATCGCACTAAGTGTTACCAAGCCTCCCGAATATATAAAACCTGCTTCTTCAACAATCTGCACAAAAGAGTGTTGGGACATAGGTATTCGCACAGCCACTGAGACCGCACCCATCCTCTTAAAAAATTCCGGAAGCCGTTGGGTGGCTAATTTAAGTTCCGCAAGAGAAAGCCCAGCCATCCAATTTAGTCCCCAGCGGGATTCATCAAGAATCTCGGATTCCCATTTGCGGTGAAAAAATGAAAAAACCACTTTAGGGGGCACACCCGGCCAAGCCCAAATGTTTTCAGAAAAGTTTCCTTTGGGAATATTGCCGAATTTTCTATGGCAATGACGTAAAAAAAAATTCAGTTCCCTTTTCCGGTTCGAAATCTTCACAAACATTAATCATTACCTCTGATTTAATCTCATTTTATTATTTGAACTACATTTCAAAATCTTTTAATTGATAAAGCTCGCCGAATTATTGTCAACCCTCCGACTCGCAAGATTTAGCCACCACAGCACAACTAGATCCAAATCCAATAGTTCCCTGAGCTATCCGTTTTCTTTCCCAGTTCAAAAATCCTTGCAACAATCGATAAAGAGGACCCTTAAGTGAACGGTGCTCGGACAATTGTTGTGTCCCAGCCAATTTCCAGACCAATCCCAATCTATACGGCAAAACGCGGGTTAGAAAAATCGGAAAAACGAGTAAAGAAAAAAAGAAAGTCGAATACTCCACTTGAAAACCTTCCGCTCGAAGTAAATCACAAATACCCTTTTTGGTGTAGCGGCGGTAATGACCGGCCCGAGAATCTTCTGCGGACCAAAGCCATTGGAAAGTAGGAACCGTAATATAAATTCTGCCGCCTTTTTGGAGCTTCAATTTCAAAAATTTTAAGAAGCTGTGGTCGTCTTCAATGTGTTCAAGGACGTCAAAAAGACCTACCGATGGAAGAGAATAATCAGGAAATCCTGCATCTTGAAATGTGGAACAAATGACTTGCCGCACACCCCTGGCCTTAGCGTTCCGAGCTCCGTCATGTCCTGGCTCAACCAATACTGTCAAAAATCCATTTTGATTTAATCCCAATGAAACAAACCCGTTCCCCCCCCCCACATCAAATAAAATACCTTGTGGTGGGAAACGTTGAAGCACTTGGGCAATGCAGTTATTGCGATGCGCAAACCAAAAGGAATCCGCTTCAATTCTGAAATAGTTGTCGTTATCTTCCGAATGGTAAGAAACTGGCGAAGCATTGGGCGAAACCCAGATTCCCTCGGACGAGAGTGAAAGGTTGCCAGTCCAGGGGATTAAATCCGCTTCTTTTTTAAAATCCCCCACATCGACTCCTATCTTCATAATCACGATACAAAAATTTTATCGATAATGTAACGTGGCCTTTTTTGAACCTCGGAATAAATACGAGCCAAGTATTCACTCATCAATCCCAGAAGAATGAATTGGATGCCAAAAAGCACCAGTATGACCGCTATAAAAGAAGTCAGTCCCGTTCCACCACCAGATCCGTACAAAAGACGGTAAATGAAAAGGTAAAAACCAAGCCCTACTCCTAATGTTGAAAATAAAAACCCAGCATAACTAACCAAGCGGATAGGATAATCTGAGAATCCAATGGTAATGTTCATAACAAAATTAAAAAGTGAGAAAAACCCGTATTTAGACTTTCCTTTTTGACGCGAATCGTGACGTACCGGAACCTCAATCACATTACGGCTTAACAAATTCATTAAAGCCGTTATATAAGAGGATCGCTCCTCACACTTCAAGTAACGCTCGACTAAAACTCGGCTATAAGCCCGAAGCATGCATCCATAATCATGTAATTTAACTGTAGTGACCCGAGAAATAAGTCGATTAACTACCAATGAAGGAAGTGTTCTAAAGATGGAATCTTCCCTTTGTTTTCGCCAACCTGCGGCGATGTCATAACCCTTTTGGAGAGCTTCAATTAATTTAGGAATTTCTTCGGGTGGATTTTGAAGGTCCGCGTCAAGAGTAACGATTATCCCACCGCGGCTCTCCGCCATACCAGCGGTTACTGCAGGGTGCTGTCCATAATTGCGAGAAAAACGAATAATTTTCATGAACCGATATTTGGATTTTAGCTGCAAAAGTAATTCCAAACTTCCATCCGAACTACCATCGTCAATAAAAAGAACCTCAAAACTTTTCCCTATTTCCTTTAAAACTTGATAGAGCCTTTGACAAAGCTCTTCTAAACACAATTCCTCGTTATAAACCGGGATAATTACGGAAAGGAAGGGATGTTTGGAGGATGGCATGGATGAACCTTCTTCATGTAAATTAATTCGTCGTATTTTAACAGGGATTTGTTCAAGTCACCAAGCTGAACTTTGTTTTCAGCATCAGTTTTTTGAAATAACTGCGTAAGAATTAAAGCTAATGAGGAAAAATAACTTTATCCGCAATCATTCGACCTATCGAAAGTGACGCGGTTGCCGCAGGAGATGGTGCGTTTAACACATGTAAGCCTCTTTCCACTTCAAGAAACTTAAAATCATCCAGAAGCCGTCCTGAAAAGTCCAACGCTTGTGCTCTAACACCCGATTCTCCTTGAATCAAATGATTTGCTTGAATTTCAGGTACAAGCCGTTGCAGTTCTTTAACTAAAGCGCTTTTAAATACAGAGTGATAAATTTCTTTTAAGCCCTCTTGTCTATACTTTAAAGTCAGTTTCCAAAAACCGGGAAAATTAAAAATTTCAAGGGTATCCATAAAGCTAAAACTAAACTTTTGATAACCTTCCCGTTTTAAAGCCAACACAGCATTGGGTCCCGCCTCAACTCCTCCCTTGATCATTCGAGTAAAATGGGCGCCTAAAAACGGAAACAAAGGATTCGGAACTGGATAAACAAGGTTTTGAATGAAAGCTTGTGCTTCGGGCGCCAATTGATAATATTCACCTCGAAATGGAATAATTCGCACAGGCGGTTTGAACCCGCTCCGTCGGGTAACCCTGTCGCTTTGAAGGCCTCCGCAATTCACCAGAAACTCCGAAAAAATTTGACCGGAATTGGTTTGAATGTTCCACAAACCAGAATTCCTTTCCGCTCTTATTAATTCGGTTTTTGTTTTAAGTATGCCTCCCAACTTTTGAATCTTTTTTGCCAACGCGTCACAAACTTCCACGTAATCGACAATTCCCGATTCAGGAACCCATAATGCTTTTAAACCAGAAGCATGCGGTTCAATCTCCTTTAGCTTTTCCCATCCTATAATTTCCAAACCTTTTACACCGTTAGCTTTGCCCTTTTCATAAAGCTCAGTGAGAAGAGAAATCTCGTTTTCTCGAGTGGCCACTACAACCTTTCCGCATATTTCATGTCGAATTCTGTTATCAACACAAAAATCTACCATTTCCTGGCGTCCCTCTACAGAAAGACGAGCCTTTAACGACCCAGGTTTATAATAAAGACCCGAGTGTAGAACACCAGAATTATGCCCCGTTTGATGAAGTGCAATTTTTTTTTCTTTTTCTAAAATTCCCAGGGAGCAACCCGGATATTTCTTCAAAAGAGCTAAAGCGGTGGCAAGACCAACAATTCCTCCCCCTGTCACCACAACCTCAAATTTATTTTCAGTCATGTGGATCAACCTTCAATAGGATGTGCCAAAAATCATCAGATAGAACCTTCAAAAACCCCTATTTTGTCTATTTGCTAGAAACGAGCTCTGATAAAAAAGATTTTCTCAATTCTAAAGGAATTAAAAATTAGCCCATTCAATTTATTGAAAAGATAAAGTGCCCGTCACACTACCGGCAGGAAATGCAGAAATCATTGGTCCAAGAATAATTTTCGAGACATAAGCTTCAAGCTATTTAACAGGCGTCAAAGGATTGGGCCCTAATCGCAACGCCAATGCTCTGGCCAAATACTTAAAGAGAGTGGTTATTTGAAGTTTTGATTCGCCCTGAGTCCTGTCGATAAACACAATAGGTGTTTCCTTGATTTTTAATTTCGCTCGATAGCAACGGTACAGAATTTCGGAAACTGTAAATGGATCCCTTGCGGTTAGAGTTTTAACTTTGATATTCGCAAGCGCATCCTTTGAATAAGCTCTAAAACCTGATGTTGGATCTTCTGCTTTTAAACCCAAAACTACTTTTAAATAGTTCTTAGCAAAGTTACTGGTAATTTGGCGGTAAAAGGGTCTGTCAATATCCTTGCCACCAGCCATATAACGGCTTCCTAAAACAACATCGGCCTCACCAGCCACGATGGGTTTAACCAGCGCTGGAATATATTTGGGCTGATGTGATAAATCGGCGTCCATTTCAACCACCACATCCGCCCCCATCTCCAACGCTTTCACAAAACCGTCTCGCCCAGCCCATCCCCGCCCTTTGACAGAACGGTCCCTTAATAATAAATATAGTTTCTTATCTTTCTTTTTTAATTTCTGAACCACTTCGTATGTTTTATCAGGGGATGAATCGTCCACTATTAGGACTTGAGCGTTAGGTATGTTTTTATGAATTAATTTTATCAGCTGTTCGATATTTTCTTTTTCGTTATAAGTCGGAACCATAATTACGGTTTTCATTTTAAATGCCCTTATTTAACCTGTTACCAAATATTTCAGCCCAAATAGAATCTATTCAAAATCTCAGTCATATCTAAAAAGACACGAGTTGTGTACAACGACAGTCCAAGATAATTACTTTTAATGTTATCAAACATACTTTTACGGTATAAAGTCCCGAAAACTTTTAAAACATCAAATGCCGCTTTAACTTAACTTCAACTGTCGTTCTAACGCCGCCAGCATATCTTTGTTCTGTAAATTATCCATGCAGGATAGTTTCTGGGTACACTGGTTTTGGTAATAACATTGGCAAGGACTTGAGGGGAGAACCTTTTCTCCACGGCCATAAAGATCGATTTCCGCGTCGGACGTGGGGCCAAAATAGGCAACCAGTCTTTTTTTAAGCGCGATTCCCACGTGAATAGCTAATGTATCCCCTGACGCTAAAACATCAACCAGATCAACGAGGGAAACAAACTGTCTCATCGTATTTTCGGTTCCTGTTGGGATACAGAGGTTCTTTAATTTTTTAGCCAATTCCGGCATGAGTTGTCTCTCTTCAGGACCACCATATAAAAGAACAGCGTTTTTGGGATGTTTTTTGTGGACTTGGCGTGCAAGCCATAAAAAGCCATCCAACCTCCAACGCTTCATTGGCCACCGGCCGCCAGAACCAATATTAAAACCAATGATTTTTTTAAATCGATTGAGTTTGTGTTTCTTGGAAAACTCTTGGGCCCACTGTTTTTCTTTTTCAGTTAAAACCAACTGGGGTTCTTCACCTGAATATTTCATTCCGCCTAATTGAAACAAATGATCCTGATAAGTTCTTTGGTTTGCTCGTTTAAACGAATCCATGATTCCCATTTGAAACCATTCTTCATCTTTCGTCTCAAGCGGAATCACCACTCCCTCCCGGGAAAGTCCAAAACCCTTTTTAACAGAGGAGTTAGTCATGTGCAGAATCGCAGCCGCTTTACGGCTCATGTCAAAGTTGTAAGCTTCATGAAAATAGGTGGCGCCCAAAAAGCCACTCAAAGCGGGGTCCGAACCCAGCAAAACATCGATATATGGATTTTTTTCTAAAAGCGGTTTCGATCCATTTTCGGTCACCCACCATATGGAACATCCTGGATTGTTTTTGTGAAAAGCGGGCAGAATGGCGGTGGATCGTAAAACATCTCCCGCCGCGTCAAGTTTAATAATGAGAATACGTTTCTTGATCGGGTCATATCTCGGGCAATCGAGACAAACCACACCCTCACTTTTATGAGGAGCACAGGGTTTTTCGCCAGTAAAATGACGACAATCTGGGCGAAAAAAAAGCATAACTTTCCTTTACTCATCAATTTTCAAAAAGAGGCTCAAGAATATAGAATTACTCATTCGAAACTTCAAACCTCATGAATTATAAAGTTAATTGAGGCTTAATGTATGAATTTCGCCGGTTCATTACCTAATTCTATAGAGAATCAATAAAAAAGCCTAAAACCTAAAGGGTTTCTGACTTTTAAAAAATTGATTTCGTGGTTTTTTAGAAAACAATTTTTAATTGCGCGTAATGATTATAGGTGTAGCTTAAGTCATCCATGGCATAAGAATAATCTAGACCTATAAAACCTAATTGAATACCAACGCCACCAGAGAAGTTGTAATCCGAATAGCCTCCCCGTAATTGCAAAATACCGGCCAAAGTTAAAGCAGCACCAAATTTAAAATGAGAAAAGTAATCATAACCCGTGTAATAAGAAGTAGTAGAAAACACATCATCAATGTCACTATTCAAACTGATCTCATGAATCGGGTGCCAGGAAAGGCCTATCCTGGTCACTGTAGGAGCTGGATCGGTTATGATTCCATAAAGAATATCTCCGGCAATAGACGCGTTCGGAATCGTAGCTGATTGTTTGATCAGATCCTCAAAGGAAAGACCCAAAGTGAGGTTAGGTTCAAATGCGTACAAAGCGCCAACATCGATTCCCCAACGAGTCGTATATTGCTTTAAATCATTTTCAAAACTAGTTAACTGATTTGTGCTTGAAGTGGACACAGTAAGGCTTGCCCAAGAAAAAGATCTCGCAACCACTTTTCCATTTATACCTATTGTTAATGGAAAATCCTCAAAAGGATTAAAATCAATGGTCGCCATACCTATTAAATCTTCATAAGCTAAAGCATTGAGATAAGCTAAATCGCTCGAAATACCATTAATAATTTGATTTTGTAAATTTTGAAGTGTGCCCGAATTGAGCGTAACACCTTGGGCAGCCAAATCAGAACCAACCTGATTTGCGAAAGCACTTGGGCTTTCGCCTCCTTGTTTGAATTGAGTGATATCATTTTTCACGGCACCGGTTTGATCTGATACAGGAATAATGGTATTAATTGCGGTTTGAATAGTATTCTGCATTACTGTAACTGCACCTCCTAATGCTGAGGGCCCACCATATGGATTAATATTGATACTGATCAATTGCTGAACCAAAGGTCCCGGTATCATTTCGGCTAAGACATGAGCTGTATCAAAAACCTCAATCCCAAAATTGGGAGTAACTTTCACAGCAAAATTATCACCTGCCCCGACCTCAAGAGCCTTATTTGTTAAATTATTAACAACACTATCAAATGAACTCAAAGATGTAGAAACTGCTGCATTATTTGCAGAAGAAGGACTAAAATAATCAAGAGCTAGGTTTTGAAAAGTCCCGCTCGGATCAAAGTTAAATCCATTTTGAACATAGTTATATACCCCAAAATCATCGTTTGAAACACTGGCAATTGGTTGGAAAAGCTCCACTGTGTCTGGCGCTTGTCCCAACAAGGCGGGATTAAAAGCAGTAGCGTTAAAAAGCGTGCCGTCGCCCACAATGGCATTTCCCATACTGACACCAACAATGCTCATCTGTTCCGGCGGAAGAATGGGAGGAGTCGTCGAATTATAAACACCCGCAAAATCCAAGGACGCAAAACTAAAGATACTAATAACGAATAAAGTCTTTAAAAAACGAAATTTTAAAATTTTCATGGGCTGAGTATAACATCTCCCAAATAATGGCCAAATAAAAAACAAGTAAAACCTAGGTTTCTTTTCCCTTTAACAATGCCAAAACTCTCTCACCTTCCACATCATCAATAATCCGAAAAACTCTCTCATCCAGACTAGCGTAATAAACATCTGTATTTTGAATATCAAACCAAAGACCATGGAGCATCAATTGCCCTTTCTCGATGCGATCCATCACTCTGTCATAGCTTTTCAAATGTTCCATTTGCAAAAGAACGTTTTCTTTTGAAACAGCATTCACCTGTTCCGGACCATCCAGATTTAGTTTTCTGGAACGAACCCTCTCCAAAGCTTCCTCGCCGTGGCGGAGCCAAGAACGAAGGTGAGGAAACTGAATATTTTCCCTTCCCTGGCATAAAGCCTTAATGGCGCCGCAATCCGAATGTCCACAAACAATAATGTGCGGAACCTTTAAATACTCCAACGCGAACTCCAACGCGGCCACTTCGGATTCGTCTTCCGGAACCAAATCAGAAGAGCTAAAGGGCGTCACAAAATTACCTGCGTTTCGAATAACAAACAAGTCTCCCGGCTCAGTGGAAGCGAATACATTCACTGCCACCCTGCTGTCAGAACAGGCGATAAAAAAAACGTCCGGGCTTTGACCTAAAGCGAGTTGAGCGAAAGTGTCTTTAACTTGATTCCGGCGATTTTGATGAAAATCGATGATGCCCTTGAGCAATTTTTTCATTTAAAAATCCCAATCATTTATTAGTATTTTCTATTAAAACGATTAATCAAATTCACCAATACCGAGTTAAAAAAGAATAGACCTTAATTCAGGAGGGACGTTATCCCGAATAATTTTGAATACCTCATCAGAAGTTTTGACCTGAGTCGCCGCCCGGGCGATTTCTTTGGCTTTTTCATAGGGCATCATGCGGATAATTTTTTTAATTTCTGAAATAACCGAAACACTAGCCGAAAGCTCGTCCAATCCGATACCTAATAAGAGAGGAATGAATTGAGGATCTCCCGCCACTTCCCCACACATGCCAACCCATTTCCCCGCTTTATGAGCCGCTTCCACTGTCATATGAATCAACCTGAGAATAGCCGGGTTCAACGGATCGTATAGATAAGCCACAGATTCATTACCCCGGTCTGCCGCCATGGAATATTGAATCAAATCATTGGTTCCAATTGAAAAGAAATCCACTTCTTGAATCAAAATATCCGCGATGATCGCCGCCGAAGGAATTTCTATCATCACGCCTACTTCAATTCCGGATCTAAACACTTGACCTTCGTTTTTTAATTCTTTCCCGCATTCCTGTAATAGCGCCTTAGCATCCAATACCTCACTTAACGAGGAAATCATCGGGAACATAATCTTAATGGGCCCATAAGCCGCGGCTCTCAAAATAGCCCTTAATTGAATTTTAAAAATATCCGGCCTTTTCAAACACAACCGAATGGCTCTCAGGCCCAAAAATGGGTTTTTTTCTTCAGAAGCGTTTAAATGCGAGAGAAACTTGTCTCCGCCCAAATCCAAGGTCCGAATAATTGCAGGATGATCACCGGTTTTTACCGCCAATTCTTTATAGGCTTGAAATTGCTCTTCTTCGGTTGGATTTTCCTCTCGGTTCATATATAAAAATTCGGTCCGATACAAACCAATTCCTTCCGCTCCATGCCGCACCATTTCATCCAATTCCAGGGGAGTCTCAATGTTAGCGGCTAAAGTCACACGACGCCCATCAGGCGTTATTGCCGGCAAGTTTTTAAATGCTTCTAAGCTCTTTTGGAAAGCCGCATATTCTTCTCTTAAGTGGCGGTATTGCTCAATGATATGCGACCTGGGATTAACCAAAACCAGCCCTTTATTACCATCCACAATGAGCATATCTCCATCGTGAATATCCACAGTCGCATTTTGCATTCCTACCACCGCTGGCAGCCCCAGGGAACGGGACACGATGGCAACATGAGAAGTCTTCCCTCCCACATCGGTACAAAAAGCCTTAATGGTTTCAGTAGGTATGTTGACCATATCTGAGGGAATCAAATCATTGGCGACTAGAATAATTTCCTTATCCAGCTTTTTAAGTTCTTCTTTATCGCCTTTACCCATTAAATTACGTAAAACACGATTGCCCACATCCCGAATATCGCCGCCCCGTTCGCGGAAATACTCGTCATTGAGCGAAGCCATTACGGTTTTGAATTTTTCTAAAGCCTCATGCAACACAAACTCGGCGTTGATGTGGTCGGACGAAACGATTCGAGCAATATCTTCGGTAAAAAGCGGGTCGTCCAATAACACTTGATGAGCGCTGAAAATACTGGCGTGTTCTTCCCCTAATTTTTCTTTCGCCCTCTCTTCCAATCCCTTAATCTGGGCGCGCGTTTTAGACAACGCCTCATGGAAGCGTTTTAATTCCGGTTCGATCTCCTGCGGTTGAAGCACACGACGGGAAACCGTCAAACCTTGCGAGTGATAAAGATAAGCGGGGCCTATGGCTATGCCACCTGAGGCTGGCACCCCGTGAAATGTTTTTTCAGACAAAAAGATCTCCTAAATTAAGTAGCATCCTTAAAAAATTATTCCTTTTCGCCAAATCGATGCTCAAAAAGCTGTTTCAAGGCCGTTATCGCCTCTTTCGCGTCAGGACCTTCGCATTCAAACTCAAGTTCAGTTCCTTTGGCGGCCGCCAAAGTCATCAAACCCATTAAACTTTTAGCGTTCACGTTTTGAATCCCATGATGGATGGTAGTTTGGCTTTTGAATTTATTCGCCACTTTCACCAGCTCCGCCGCGGCCCTTAAATGAAGGCCCAGCTTATTAACAACCAAAAGTTTTTCGGTAATTTTCATAGTTTCCCCTTTGTTGATTTCATCTCCATCGGAAATCCCGCCGCCAAAGCGGGTTTCGACGGCACAAAATGGTTCATCTGTGGCGGAGCGCTCAAATCCGGCCAAAAGGCCAGCATTAATGCGAAAAGAACCACTGCGTAAAACAACTGACTGGGACTGATCTTTCGATGGAGCGCAAAAGTAAATAACCCGACGATCGCCGTGAAAAAAGTCAGTTTCAAAACAAAAAGACCCATCTCTTTTTCCAACTCTGACAAATTCACAAAAACAATCAAAACACCCAGCAGAATAATAGAGGCAAACTTCAGTCCGCGGATAGATTCCTGAAATCCATACTTACGCAATGTCAAAACCACTTGGTCGCCTTTTCGATAACCTTGAATAAATCCGGTCAATCGGATGCCTAAATGAGCCACGTTATAAACAATCAAAAACAGCAGTGGAATAACCCAATACTGTCCTTTCACTTGAAATGCTCTGGACAAAACCAACGTGACCGCTAAAAGGCCACAATAAGGACGAACGGTCGCCCAAAAGAGATTGTCTCCCATGGCCGCCACGGGCCCCATCATTCCCACTTTCAGGGCGCTGATTTCTTCCTCTTTTTGTTTTTGCTTGGCTTTGGGCAGCTGTTGTTTTTCTTCTTCCATTCGGATGATCGCGCCTAAAACAAAAGAAGCCATGTAAGGATGGGTGTTGAAGTACTCCAAATGCCGGGAAAGAGCCTGCGACCTCTCTTCGGTGGAAGAATAAACTTTTTTCAAAACCGGCAAAAGAACATAGGCCACTCCGTAGCTTAAATAACGCTCAAAATTCCACACAGCCTGTAAAAAAAAGGACCTTACAAAGGCTGAAATCAGATCTTTTCGATTCAGATAAATTAAGGGCTCTTCAGCCATTCGTTCTCTCCTTTCCCATAAAGAACAAAGCCAAAGCAAATCCCGCGCACAGGGCGATCGAAACCAAGTAGACACCCTGCATTTGATCGAAAATCGCCAAGCTCATAATGGCCACGATCGATAAAATCAGGTAAAAAATAGTTTTCTTTTCGATTAAAAGATCAATAACCGCTGAACATCCCAAAGCCAATAAAAGCCAATGAGCGTAATACAAGCCCTCCATCACCCGGCCATTGAGAATCGTGCTAAACAAGAAAAATAATCCGGAAGTAAAGTGGATTAAGGTCAAGCTGACAGTTGCCACTAAAAACCCCTTAATAAAATGTTCGGTTAAAACAAACCAATTGATCCAACCAAATGTCCTAAAGTGTCCGCCTAAAGCCATTCGTTGAGCCAAATGAACCCACCGCACATTAAAACGGTTGATCAGAACATTAACCTCTGTACTCAGAGCTGCTAAGGGAATGGTCATACCCAAAGCGTATGTCATGACAGCCTCGGGGGGATATTGGTTATCCAAAAGCTCGCAGGCAAAAGCGACAGACACCCCCGAAAGCATCATCAAATCCATTGGCAAATGAGCGCCGACCGGTAAATCCCCAATCCAGATCATTTCGACTAACGCTCCCATTTCCAAACCAATATTAGGATGACCTAAAAGCCATCCCACCAATGGCCCCACCACAATGGGCCGGGAAACCATGAATTGACCCACAGCGGTCACATCCAAGCTTAAGAAACCCAATAAAATAGAGATCAATAACCAATGCGGCATTAGAACCTCTTTATTTCTTTCAACTGGACTGAAACGGATGTTTCAAATTGTCCCTGCGGTGGAAGCATAACATTCCATCCTAAAAGGAGGCACGAACCTTGATAAACCCGCTCAAACCCGTCTTCAGACTGGGAAATAGTCTCCACGGGATAACGCCAGAACTCACCGGGTTTTTCTGACTGAAAGTTGATTTCCAGTTTAAGCCAGCCGTCTTTCATGCCAAATTCGGAAACATTTCCCTCCATCCCTACGCTGTTAAGCCGGGGAGAATTCAAGTTTCTGCCGGTCACAAAATAATTGCGGTCGGGCGCGTCACCGGCCAGCAGGGTTAAATTCCATTCAGTCATGAGCAAAAACTTGAGCTCTTTCGATCCAAGGTTTTTAAATTTATAACTGGTTTTTAAATTAAAATCTCCCGAACTGAGCGTTACCTTTTTAATTAGTTGAACAGGCTGCTCCTCAATAATCCCTTTATGCGACAAAGTGATTTGAACAGGTTTCCCTTTGCCTTTTGGCTCCTCGACCTTGGCCAAGAAAACTGCCTGATGGAAATCGCCCAATTCTTGATATTGGGCGCTCATTAAGTTTTCAACGTTTGTCCCCAACGGAAGGATTCTCTCCACCAAACTGGCCCGATTTTCCGGGTCATAAAAAAGTTTATTTTCTAAACCCGGTTCTTTAACCCGAACCAAATCATGGATAGTCGCGACCGCGCCACTGTTCGATTGATAATTTTGAAGCGCTTTTAACTTTTCATGGTAAGCCTCTTTACGGCGGGTCAATGTGTCTGAAAGGTTGATGGGGCATTTTAAATAATCAATTTCTATCAGACTGCCCCCCTTGGCCGGAGCGAAAATAGCGTGGTAACCTTTTGCTTCAACGATGATCTCCTCAAGTCCGTCTTTGTTAAAGTCGGTTTGAGTCACCATAAAACCACTGGAAGCGGACGGCAAAAGTGAATCCGCCAGTTTCTCCGCTTCAATGAACTGCCGGTACATGGCAAAACGAAGATGATTCAAGTAAAGCCCCCCGAAAACACCATGCCAATAGGGACAATTGCACTCGCCGCGATAAAGTGCTCTGGTCGCTTGTTCTAATATCGCTTTTTGTTTGGGCGAGCCTTTTTTCGAAATTTTCAATCTGGCTTCCTCAACCTTTTGAGAAACCCAAAGCAACTTTTTATGCAGATGATTGCTCTCCGAATATTTCGCGAAGAAATTACGCCAAAACCCGCCCTTGAGATAACGGTCAAACCTGGGCATTTCCCCTTTGTCTCTGACTTCATGACGGACCGATTCATATTCTTTAGCCGCTTCGGTTGGCAGAGACCATTCGCCCATTTCGGTATAGGAACCGGTTGGCAGATTAATAATTCCCCTGGAAGTATGCTGTTTTTTATACTCAGCGAAGGTCGTCGTATTCAGCCACTCGGAATTTTCCTCAAGAGCGGAAAAAAACTTTTCCAACCAGCCGTCTTCATAAACCCATTTGTAGGTGTCCGGCCAGCCGCCGAATTTTTCACCATCGTCCATCAATACGACGCAACGGTCGCCTTCATCGGTGGCAATCGACCTTAAATATTGAATAGTTTCCTCAACCGCCTGAAAAGGCACCAGATAACGCATTTTTTCAGAAATAGGGAAAACCGCCGCGGTTGCCCCCTGTTCTTCCATGATGTAATAACCAAAAGTTTGCTCTTCATTGAGACCCGCGGCTTTTAAGTGAGCGTCATCAATGACTACATATTCCACTCCCGCGTCGGCCAGGGCCTTCGTCAAATGAGGTTCCCAAACTCTCTCCGCCAGCCACATCCCCTTCGCTTCAACCTTAAATTTTTTCCTTAAATAATCGGTCAACATTTGAATTTGACCGATTTTATCCCGATCGGGCAGAATCGCTAAAATCGGTTCATACATGCCACCGGTGAAAAACTCGATTTGATTCCGAGACACCATTTCCTTCAATATTTTAAAATAGTCCGGACGATTTTCCTCGATCCATTCCAAAAGGGGACCCGTAACATGAAAAGTACACTTTACTTTCGGGTGCTTGTGCAAAATGCGTAGGAAGGGTTCATAAGACTTGTCATAAAGCGCTTCGAACACCTGGCTGAAATTACCCACCGGTTGATGATTGTGAACACCAAAAATAAAATTTACTTTTTTCATGGCAAACCTCGCCTAGCTTTTGATTTCAGGAATTGCTTTTTCTAAAATTTCTCGCACATCACCCGGAATCGCCCGGGTCTCCATCTCAATACCCATTTTTTTTAATTCTTTAAAAGCTGCCAAATCACCCGAATCAACACATATGGTTTTGCTGATTTGGGTTTTGCCGTCGCAAAAATGCATGCCGCCCACATTCACCGAAACCGCTACGCCACCCGCCTTGACGTAGGCCAAAACATCCATCGGGCTGGCGAAGAGCAGCAAACTGCGTTCTTTCGAATCATCTTTTGACGCCAGAGCCGCTTCATGGACCTCAAAAAAATTAACTTTCAATTCGGCCGGTACCGCCATTTCCATGAGCGTCCGGCGCATATTGTTCTTGATGATTTCGTCATTCACCACCACTAAACGTTGGATATTCAGGGCTTTGGCCCATCCCACCACAACCTGTCCATGAATCAACCGGTCATCGATTCGGATCAATTGAATATTCATAATTCCTCTTTATCGGCTTAAACTTTTTTGCGTTTTAACATTTCAACCGATGTCACAATCCCCTCTCGGGCCACCTTTTGGGTTTCAACCGCCAGAGTTTCCAAATCGGGTTCATCCTGACTGGTCGCCACCTTGATGAGCATCGGCAAATTAACGCCCGTCACCACTTGCAAGGGACGTGTTTGCGCCGTCAGCATCGCCACGTTAAAGGGAGTGCCCCCGACCATATCCACCAGCACTAAAGCGCCCTGATTTTCCGGATCAACTTTTTTTAACACTTCTTCCATTTTGGTTTTAAAACCCTCCAAGGATTCAGACGGCAATAAAGCGATGGCCAGAATGCCTTCGCTGGAACCCAAAATCATTTGAAGCGTGGCAACCATATCTTGTCCAAACTCGCCGTGGGTGGCAACGACTATTCCGAACATAACCGATCCTCTTGTTTTAAAATGAATTCCTCACCCATTAATCAAATCACCAAACGCCGAATAATCGCTTTGCCCAATTTTTCGGAGCTGTGCCGCACGTAATTTTCATGGTTCAACAGATTGCTTTTAATCAGTTTCACCCCCAAAGCCTCCACCTCGGCTTCATCCAAAACCACCGGCACCTGATGGTAGGCTTCATATCGGCGCAAAAGCTTCGGCGATACTTTTTCCTTATTGGCGATAACGTAATGAATGAAATTAGGCCCTGTATGATTCAAAACCGCTTTCACATGATCCGAAACCGCGTAAGAATCCGTCTCGCCCGGCTGGGTCATCACATTACAAACGTAAATTTTAACCGCCCGGGAAAGAGCAATGGTTTCGGCCACTTGAGGTATCAGCAAATTGGGAATAACACTGGTGTAAAGACTTCCGGGTCCCAGCACCACCGCGTCCGCTTCCAAAATCGCCTTAAGCACTTCCCGGTTGGGTCGGATATTTTTTTCTTTAAGCAAAATCCGGTCAATGGGTATTTTGGACTTTGAAATATTCGACTCGCCCCTAATCATTTTTCCGTTTTTCAACTTCGCCTGAAGCGTCATGGGCTCAAAAGTCACCGGCATAACCGTACCCCGGGTGGAAAGCAAGCGGCTGGATTCCTCAACCGCCCTGCCAAAATCGCCCGTAATCTCTTTCATGACCGTAATAAAAAGATTGCCGAAACTATGCCCCTTCAGATCGCCGTGAGCCTTAAAACGATACTGAAAGAGATCGTTCAGCAGGGTTTCCTGATCCGACAAAGCCACGATACAGTTACGAATGTCACCGGGGGGAGGGGTTCCAAAATCCTTGCGAAGACGGCCCGAACTTCCGCCGTCATCCGCCACGGTCACCACCGCGGTTAAATTGCTGGTGTATTGTTTTAGGCTGGAAAGCGCATTGGGCATGCCCGTTCCGCCGCCAACCACCACAATGCGGGGACCCCTTTTTAAGCGGGTCCTTTCATAAACCACATTTAAAAATTCTTTTTCACGGGCGGGGGCATAAACGGTTAAAACCGAAAACATTAATCGACGGAGTCCCAGGATAAAAGCCCAAATCCCAAGAATGATGAATAAAACATCCACAAATTTTAAGCGTTTGAAATGATCTTCAGCTTCCACAATGATCGCGGGACGAAGATGGATTCCCGAAATGTGCTCGCTCATTAACCCTGAAAAGCCCACGATAAAAACGACAATTGCCAAAACAATCAGCAAAAACCAGCGCTTTAATTTCATCCCGGGATAAAGCCAACGCCAGCTTTGCATCAGAAAACGCCTTTCGGCCGGTTTTTATTTTGTCTGGTGGTTTCCTCGGCCATAATTCGTCCAACTCGATCAGCGAATTCTTGCGCGGTAAAATAACCCATTTTCATCGAACGATGATTCATCGCGGCGACCTCAATAATGACCGCCAGATTCCGGCCTGGTCTCACCGGGATAACACAGGTGGGTAAATCCACGTCAAAAATTTTGTGCGTGGCCGGGGTAAGGCCCAAACGGTCGTATTCTTTTTTGTTGTCCCACTCTTCCAGACGCACAATGAGCTCTATTCTCTTTTTATCCCGAATCGCGCCGATGCCAAAGAGGCTCTCGACATTGATAATTCCCAGTCCCCGGATTTCCATATGGTGCTTGATAATTTCAGAACGGGAGCCCATCACGATGCGGTTTGCCAGACGTTTCATGTAAACCAGGTCATCCGCCACCAAACGGTGGCCCCGCTCCACCAGATCCAACGCGCACTCGCTCTTCCCAATGCCCGAATTCCCCAGAATAAGAATTCCCACGCCATAGATATCCATCAGCGTTCCATGCTGGGTCATTTCGGGCGCAAATTCTTCTTCCAGATAAACAGAAATTTCCGAGATAAATTTGGTGGTGGGGGTGGGGGTGGCGAAAATGGGAACTTTATATTTCTGCGCGGCCGCCAAAACATCCGCGGGAGTTTTCATCTTATGCGTGACCACCGCGCAGGGCAGTTTTTTGGAAAAAATGGTTTGAAGTGTTTTTTGGCGCTGGGCCGGTTTGAGCGTTTCCAGATAATGAATTTCTGTTTTTCCGATGATCTGAAGCCGGTGAAAGGGAAACCACTTTAAATAACCTGTCAATCCCATGCCCATTCGGTTGATATCAACGCTGACAATAGAGCGGTTCCGCATATCCACGTCAAACAAGGGGGTTAGGTGAAGTCTTTCCTTGGCTTGTTGAAAAAACGACTCTACGGATATTTTTTTCATCCAGTGCCGCCTCGAAATCGCTTTGGAAAAGACCTAGTGTTTGAGTTTTTCTTCTTCTTGAATGATCTTAATGACTTCCTCGGGGCTTTGAGCCGAGAGAAGTGATTTTCGGAAGTATTTGTCTTTCAGCAGGCTGGAAATGCGGGCTAGGGCCTTCAAATGAGCGCCCGCGGCGCCTTCCGGGGCGACCAAGAGGAAAAAAATATTGACCGGCTCGCCGTCCAGCGAATCAAAACTGACGCCGTCCGCCGAAACGCCAAAAGCCGCCGCCAGATCGGACACTGTATCGGACTTGCCATGGGGAATGGCGATTCCCTGGCCGATACCGGTGGAACCCAGATCTTCGCGTTCCATCAGGGTCTGGATCATCTTTTTCTTGTCCTTTACCTTACCCGACTTGACCAGAACCTCAACCAGCTCTTTGATCGCGTCTTTTTTGTTTTTGGACTCCATGGTTAACTTGATAGAGTCAACGGATAAAAAATCGAGAATCTGCATAAACAACCTCCAGTAATGAACGGCTTTTGGGACTCGAAAGCCCCCGGCTAGGATTTCAGTATTCGGGTTCGATCAACCCCACATGGTTATCGGTGCGCTTATATACCACACTGGTGCGCTCATTTTCAGCGTTTAAAAACACCAAAAACATATCCTTGGTGAGCGACAATTGCTGTGCCGCTTCTTCAACCGTTAAAGGCTTAACCGCGAATTTTTTGGCTTTTATGACTTTTATTTCTTCCCTTTCAACCAGTTCGGGAATACTTCCCCGGGTAAAAGCTCCCCGACCCTCCTCGCGATGATGCCCCACTCTTTTGTCTTTTTGTTTGTGAGCTTGGGTTTCGAGACGGGTCAAGGCGGCGTCAATGGATTGATACATATCCCGGGAAGTCGCCTTCGCGCTCAATTTGAGGTTTTTGGCCACCAAAGTCACTTCACAAATATGGACCTTCTTTTCAAAGTTAAGAATGACGTGGGCTTCTTTAATTTTTCCCAAGAACTTTTCAACCTTTTGAATCTTATCTTCGACATGGTTTTTAAGACCTTCGGTCAATTTTTCATGGCGGCTTGTAATGCTGATTTTCATGGTTATTCCTCTGGAAGAAGCGTTAAAACACGAATTTTACTGATAAATAGGCAGAATCTAGCGAAAGGAGGAACATTTTAACACCCGATAAGGGGAAGTCAATGAACCTGGCCATCGAAGAGACTGAATTTTCAGGGCTTTATCACAACTTTCGACGCTGGGAAGCGGAAGGAATCCTTAGTTCTTCGCGATACTTCGCGATCGTGCGGCGGGCAATGGTCAACCCCTGATTGGTCAGGTTTTGCATGATCTTCTGATCCGAGAGGGGCTTTTGAGGCGGTTCTTGATCAATCATTTCCTTAATTTTTTCTTTAACCGATAAAGAGGATACATCCATTCCGTCATTCGACTCCAATCCGCTGGAAAAGAAATACTTGAGTTCAAATAATCCCCGGGGGGTTTGCACGTATTTATTGGTCGTAACCCGGCTAATCGTCGATTCGTGCATGCTGACCATATCGGCCACTTGTTTGAGGGTCAGTGGTTTTAAGGAATTGACCCCATTCTCGAGAAATTCCCTTTGAATGCGAAAGATGGCCTCGGTCACGCGGAAAATGGTTTTTCGGCGCTGTTCAATATTTTTAATGAGCCAAATGGCCGACTGAATTTTACCTTCCAGAAATTTTTTGGTTTCCTTGGCGGCGACGGCTTTTTTATCTTTTAACATGTGTCGGTAATAGGACGACACTCTAAGCCTCGGCACGGGCTCGTCGTTTAAAACCACCACGTATTCGCCCTCTATTTTGCGCACGCTCACATCGGGGGTCACGTATTTGGTGTTGATCTCTTCGAAAGACCGGCCGGGCTTCGGTTCCAGATTAGAGACATAAACCAAAACCTCCCTCAGCTGGTCCGAATCGCATTCCACGCCCTTGAGAATCGCCGGATATCTTTTCTTTTCCATATCCTCGAAATGGTTTAAAACGACCCGATAGGCCCTTTCGGCCACCGGACCGGTTTTATTCTCCAATTGAAGAAGCAGACATTCTCGAAGATCCCGGGCGCCCACGCCCGTTGGTTCCAGCCCCTGGATCAGACCCAAAACTTTTTCCACTTCCTCCGCCGAGACCTGAAGGGATTGCGCCAGATCCTCCAGAGTAGTCATTAAATAACCGTTATCATCCAGATTACCAATGATCAGTTTCCCGATCGTTTCTTCCTGTTCGCTTTTAGCCACCAGCAGAAACTGCCATTCCAAATGCTCGGCCAGGCTGGGCGCCCGGGTAATGGAGGCCTCGACGAAGTCTCTTTTTTCCTGATCCGCGTCCGAATTTTGCCGGTTTCCCCAATCCGCTTCGCCCGAGTCGCTGTATTCCTGGGACTCTTTGTAAAGAGCCCAGGTTTCGTCTTTAAACTGCTCGCCGTCTTTGATGTGCTCCACCAAATCCGTATCGTGTCTTTCGCGGGCTTTTTCCAGCGTGGGATCGACGACGACGCCTTCTTGGTCTAAAGCTTCTTCGCCACTGGGATTATTTTTATCGGGCTCGGGAATTTCTTCGTTTTCTTCCAAAACGGGGTTTTCGACCATTTCGGTCTCGACCCAATCCTTAAGTTCCATGGTGGACATTTGAAGGATCTTCATTGCCTGCTGCAGCATAGGCGTCATGATCATCCGCTGCTGCATCTTTTGGTTCATTCCAAATTGCTGCCGCATAATCACGCGCTTTCCAAAGTAAAATTAGCCTCTGTAGCGCATTATATCCTTTTATCCAAAATAAACAGACAGGGGAGAATTATAAAATTGAAGGGATTTAAAATGGCTTGAGACCGAAACCTAGAAACGACGGGTCAACCGTTATGCCAGCCTTTTTAAACTCGGTCTTCTCCCACCGCTCAATCCAATATTCCAGATCAAAAGGCATGGGATATTCCAATGGTCCCGCCGGATAGGACCGTCCGTTTTTAAAAACCGCTTTCAGCGTCTTAAAGTTATAGGGATTTTTTATCGGATCATGCTCGTAAATGGCCAAATCGGCGAATTTCCCGGTTTCCAGTGTGCCCAGCTCGTCGCTCACGCCCAAAACGACCGCTGCGTCTTTCGTGGACACCTTCAAACACTGCATCGGCGTCATGCCGGCGCTTTGCAGGTCTTCCCATTCTTTAATGGAAACACCAAAAGGCATGTTGGGGTTTCCCGCGTCCGTCCCGTAAACGACTTGGCCATCCAGACTCAGAAACCGCTCCAAATTTTTTTTGCACTGAGCATGGCCTTCTTTAAAGCCGTGGTAGCAAAAACTTCCAAAGGGGTGGTCGTCTTTGCGCTGCCATTCTTTGGCCCAACCCGCGTGGGCTTGAACTGTCGGCACAATCTGGATTTTTTTCAGCACCGCCTCTTTCCAAAGGTCATCCGAGACGGGCCGGGCCGGCATATGGGCCACTTCATCCACTCCATATTTGACGCAAAGTTCAAAGTCTTTTTCGTTCGTGATATGGGCGGTCACCCGCTTACCGTATTCATGGGCGGCTAAAACAATGCCTTCAACCTCGGTTTCGGACAAACAGGGACCCAGTTCATGTTCCAGTCCGATCTTAATCACATCCACGCCCAGCCCCGCTAACTGTCTGACTTTTTCCTGGGCCTGATAACGGCCTTGAATCGGCGCGGAGGCTTTCGGTCCCCAGACATTTTCGGGATAACCCTGATGGCAGGTTAAAATCGGGCCCGCGATGAAAATACGGGGCGAGACAATCAGTCCTGTTTTTTCCTTAGCCTTCCAAGCCAATGCGTCAAAGACATCGGATGCCAAATCCCGGATGCTGGTGACGCCGTTTTGAATGAAACTGTAGAGGCTCTCCTCACTCACCAGACCATGAACATGAAGGTCAATAAGTCCGGGCAGCACGAACAAACCCGCGCCCTGAATGACTTCCATCGCTTTATACTCGGGCGCCTGTGAGTGCGGACCCGCGTAAACAATTTTTCCATTTTCTATCAAAAGGGTGTAATCGATTAAAGCTTTGTCGGCCGCGCCGTCATAGAGTGTGGTTTTTTCAATCGCGGTTTGAACTTTCAAGAAAAACTCCACTTCGAGGTGACTTCAAACCAGTCTATATCCATTCAATAAAAGCTATTTATTTGTGTTATTGATCTTGAAAAACCTGGTTGAGTATACCGGCCAGCCGCAACCCGGCTTTGAGAAGCCGCTCATTCACTATTTTTCTCATTCGATCGGAGTAATAGTCAGGCGGTAAATCCCGTCCCCAGCGGTTCTTCTCCAAAAGCGGGCCGGTCGGCAGTTCCGAATAGATGTTATCCCGGGCTATTTGAAAACTTTCATAGGCCCAATCTTTCGGATTCCCGTCCTGCCAGGAAGTGATTTGATCTTCCGTTAAACTTTGTTCCAGCTCCGTCGCCAGCTTCCGGGGATTTTCTTTGGCCCGAGTTTCGAGCAAGTTATCCCAAAAGCTGTGGAGATTCACCCAGGTATAGCGGGCAGGATGCTTCTTCGAGCCGTAATAGCGGAACCATTTCAGGTTACCTCCCCGGTCATTATCCTCCGCGCAGTGCAGGGGCTGATGAACGTCCCCCACAAAATGCACTAAAAACTTGAGTGCATCTTTTTTACCGGCGTGAGTCGCCCATCGATTTTCTAGAATTGCCTCGTCCCTCTCAATTTGATCGACCACGCATTGGTGATCGCGACAAACATCCGAAAGATCGTAGCGGTTTTGTTCTTCCCGGACATAGACCTGAATATAGTGCCAGGGCGCCGTTTCGGGTCTGACGTGGGCGATGGTATCCGCCCAGGTACAGACCGAAACTAGATTTTGAGTGGGCCCTAAAAATTCGTGAATCCCTCTCCAGGCCGCGGGGGTCAACCGGTCCTGCGCGATAAAAGCTATGGTTTTGTGACCCACCGCTCCCCAGGCCCAGAGGGCGGAATGAGCGAAAAAACAGACCGTCAAAGTAAAAATGAATTTGAACCGCAATTTTTACCCCCAAAAAAAAAGCCCGGGAAGCGCCCCGGGCCTTTTATAAAAGAATCTTCTCTTAAACCATCTTAACTGGACTCCCCGTTTTTTCATACTTTTCGATGAACTGTTCCACCATTTCGTGGGCGTCGGAGTCTGAATATTGAATGGGCGGTGTCTTCATAAAGTAAGCGGAAGGGCCTTCCAAGGCGCCCGCCAGTTTGGAATCCATCGCTAATTTACAGCAACGGATCGCGTCAATGCCTACCCCCGCGCTGTTGGGCGAATCCCAAACCTCGAGTTTTAATTCAATCGAAACCGGAACATCCCCGAACTCGCGGCCTTCCAGGCGGATATGCGCCCACTTGCGGTCCTGAAGCCAGGGTACGTAATCGGAAGGACCGATATAAATGTTTTGCGGATCAATCGGATGGGACAATTGGCTGACCACCGCGCCCGTCTTGGAGATTTTTTTGGACTCCAACCGGTCTCTTTCCAGCATATTTTTAAAGTCCATATTGCCGCCAAAATTCAGCTGGGAGGTACGGTCCAGTATGACTCCCCTATCCGAGAAGAGTTTGCTCAGAACCCGGTGAGTGATGGTGGCGCCCACCTGGGCTTTAATGTCGTCGCCCACGATCGGCAATCCCGCCTGCTCGAACTTTTTCGCCCAGGCCGGATTGGAGGCGATAAACACCGGCATGCAATTCACCACGCCCACGCCCGCCTTAATGGCCTCGTTCATGTAAAACTTGACGGCTTCCTCGCTGCCCACCGGCAGATAATTGATGAGGACGTCGGTTTTGGTTTCTTTGAGGATTTGCGCCACATCCACCGGTTTCTCGGGGGATTCTTTGACCACTTCACGGTAATACTTTCCCAAACCATCGTAGGTATGTCCGCGGTAGACCTTCACGCCCAAAGCGGGAACGTCGGAAAACTTAATGGTATTGTTGATGGGGGTAAAAATAGCTTCGGCTAAATCTTTGCCGACCTTGTTGGAATCCACGTCGAAAGCGCAGGAAAACTCAATGTCGCTGATGTGGTATTTTCCCAAACGCACATGCATCAGACCCGGCACGAACTTGTCTTCGTCCGCGTCCCGGTAAAACTGGATACCCTGCACCAAAGATGAGGCGCAGCATCCCACGCCCACAATCGCCACTCGAATCTTAGGCATTCAAAGACCTCCCAGCGAAATAACCAACCCGGCTATTGATTTTGCGTCACATTCCAAACTCGGTAAATTCTTTGTAAAACTGTGATCAACGTCAAAACACCCACTGCGTATAAAAAAACGGTGGGCTGGGACACAAAAAACCCGACGGCCAGTAATATCACCCGGCCCGGCCGGGGCAAAAGACCCACTTCACAATTAATCCCCAAACCTTCCGCGCGGGCCCGAGTATAAGACACCATCAGGGATAGAATACAGACGATAAAGGCCGCTAAAAGGTTCCGCGAATCTTGCTCGTTGTAATAATACAATAGAAAACCCGCAAAAACGACAGACTCCGAGAAACGGTCCAGGGTGGAATCAAAAAAAGCCCCGAAGCGTCCGGTTAAAGCGCCGTTTCTCGCCAAAGAACCGTCCAAAACGTCAAAAAACCCGGCGAAGACAAGCCAGGCTCCCGCCGCCGCCCATTTTTCTTGAAGCATGGAAACAGGCACCATCAAGGTCACCAACACGCCCACCAGGGTCACCGCGTTGGGATGAACCTTTAAAGCGATCAAAACTCGGCAAAGAGGTTTCAGACCGTCGTCGATCCACTTTTTAAGTGCCTTTTGAGATGGAATCAGGAGTGAGATAAGACGCTCCTCAACAGAAAAGATTTGATTTAACCACCAAGACACCATGCCGACCTTCAATAAAGCTTTTAAAGAGTTCGGCATAGTACCGATTTCCAAAATTTCTTTTATGGAAAATCGGCACAAGGGCACCAAGAAAGTCACAGAATAATCAGGCATAAAAATCGAATTTGTTTTAAATTCTTAATTAAATAAACATTTTGTCTTTAGTCGTACTTGGTGCCCTTGGTCATCGGCCATTCGCTGCGGTGCGAATGGCTTGGTGGTTAGATTCGAGTTTTAGCCGTTACTATTTCAACGAAAACCGCTCGCCCAAATAGATCTCCCTGGCTTTTTTATTGGAAGCCAGCTTGGAAGCGGTGCCGGAGAGCAGGATTTTTCCCTCAAACATAATATAAGCCCGGTCCACGATCGAAAGGGTTTCCCGCACATTATGGTCGGTGATCAGAATCCCAATCCCCTTCTTTTTAAGAAAGCGGATGATTCCCTGAATATCCTGAACCGCGATGGGATCAATCCCCACAAATGGCTCATCCAGCAGGATAAATTTAGGATCGACCACCAGGGCCCTCGCGATCTCGACCCGGCGGCGTTCGCCCCCCGAAAGGGTATAGGCCTTTTGTTTGGCCAGGTGGGTGACTTTGAGTTCGTTCAAAAGATAGATCAATTTCTTTTTGCGGTCCATGGGCGAAAGGGGCATCAGCTCCAAAATAGCCAGAAGATTTTCCTCCACCGTCAGTTTTCGAAAAATAGAGGCTTCTTGCGGCAGATAAGCGATACCCAGCCGGGCCCTTTTATACATCGGCAATCGGGTGATGTCGTGGGTCGTTCCCTCTTCCTCGAAATACACCTGCCCCTCGTCGGGCGCGATAAAACCCGTGGTCATGTAAAAAGTCGTGGTTTTACCCGCTCCATTGGGTCCCAAAAGACCCACCACTTCCCCTTCGTGGACTTCAATGGAAACGTGATCGACGACTTTTTTCTTGCCGTACGATTTCACTAAATTGTCGGTTCGAAGAACTTTCTTCATACACACCTCAACGAAAATAGGTTCCTGCTACGGGCCCGAACTGACGGGCGACGGGACAACGGTTGGAAAATTCGAAGGACCCTGCGCCGTTCCCGGCGTCGCCAAAACGGTCGGTTGAATCTCCGGCGCCCCGGATAAAGCGGGGCCATTGGTTTTGCCGCCGCCCGTTTTTCCTTTTCTCCTGCTCGAGTCCTGGCTTTTCACATCTTTTTGGGTGCCGGACAAAGCTTCGCCGCTCGGATTAAACAGGGCGTCCGCCAGGCCCTCGGCAAAAAAACTTTTTTCTTCTCCCATGTTAGTCGTAATTCGTCTGGCGGTAATTTGGGCACTCGAAGTATAAACCCGCGGGTCATCCTCGAGGACTAATTTATTGTCATTGGCGTAAAAAGTCGCTTTTTGCGCCTCCGCGCTGGTTTCGGCCTGCTTGATCTGGACATTCTGATTCACCACGACGGTTTTGTTTTCCGAATCCACCACCATTTGGCGGCCCAATATGGTTACGGGTTTTTTGTTGTTGTCCACGCTCACCAGCATGGGATGATCATGGGCGGTCATCACCTCCATCATATTCTGGTAATCCAAATTGCCGCAGGTCAAAGTCACCGACTGGGTCTTATCCACGACCCTCACATGGCCCTTCGCCGTCGCGACGTTAGCGTCCGAAAAGGCCTGAATCTCATCGGCGGTCAACACCACCGTGCCGTGCAGGGCCTTCACCTTGCCTTTGAAGAGCGTCAGACCTTTTAATTTATCGAAGGTCAATTGGGATGAGGAAATGCTGACGGGATTTTTTCGGGTGACTTGTTTGGAAACCGCTTTCGTGTCATCCGCCCCGAACAAAAGCGGCGCGGCGGAAAAAGAAACCGCCAGTACCGCGAGGAAAAACCCGGTTCGGTTAATAGGGCTTGGTCTGTTTGTAATCGGTAATGTCATTGACATCCCTAACCTTGGAATGAACGTCGCGGTTGAAATGAATGTTATTGAGCTCGGTGTCCGCCACCATCCCGATGGCCGTAATTTCATCCGAACCCTTCAAAACATGCACTTTTTCGTCGGTTTTAATCTCATCCGTGTCGGGGTTCCAATTGAGTTTTTCCGTGTCCAGCCGGGACCCGTTTTCCACGACGAGAACCACATGCCCGTCCGCTTCGGTCGCGTTGGTTTCCGTGTTGATGATCGCTTTATCCGCGGTCAGCGTCGAGACCAGCTTGTCCTGTTTGTAATATTGGGCGTAAATATTGTCCGAATAGGCCAGTCTCTGGGTTTGATAAAGCCTGGCTTCGTCCGAATACATTTCCCAGCGCTTGATCCCTTTAAACGTGGATATCAGGTGAAATTTTTCAATGATCGCGTCGGGCGAATCCCCATCCTGGCTTACGGTTTCGGGGCTGTTCGAGGCCGGCTTGTTTTTTTCCCTCAGAAAAAAAAGCGTGAGCGCCGAAATGGCTAAAATCGCCAAAAGGACAAAAACCCGTCCGGAATTTTCGCGGGTGGGGGCTAAAAGAAGTGCCGACGGCTCTTCGACCGCAGGAACGATCGTTTTAAATTTTTTCATGACAAGTTCATGCCTTCGGGCGGTTTTGTTTTCCAGCGTTCGTGCATCTGTCTTCATACTCCATATCATTTCTATCAACATGAAGACTATCCCATATAAAGCGCAGCTTTATAGGACACATCCTACGGGTTACAACTACACAGTGGGTGGGCGTGTTTTCCAGCGTTCATGCATCCACATCCATTGATCCGGATAGGCTTTCACATAGGTTTCAATCACTTCAGTATAGCGCCGCACCGTCTCCAAAATATCCTTTTCCGCGTCTCCGGTCCGTTGAATCTCGATTTCTTTTTCGACAAAAAGTTCAAACTGGCCGTCCGCGCCGCGAACCACGAAAGCCGGCACCAGCGCCGCCCCGGTTTTATCGGCGATCCGTGCCACGCCCGACTGGGTCCAGGCGGGCCTTCCGAAGAAAGGAACAAAAACTCCGTCCTTGCCCGTGTCCTGATCCACCAGGGCGCAGATCGCGTTATTTTTTTTGAGCGCTTCCAAAATACCGCGCAAGGCCAATCCTCTTTTGATCATGGGTATTTTCATCACATTTTCCCTCAGCCAGGTCACCAGCTCGTCAAAGCGGTCATCGTATAAATTCTGGGCGATCGCTACCGTTGGTGTTTTGGAGGCGAAATAGGCTCCCATCAATTCCCAATTACCCAAATGCGCGGACAAAATAAGAACGCCCTTTTGACGGGCCAGGGCTTTTTCCATATTTTCCCAGCCCTGAACCCGGACTATCTGGGCTACGACTTCTTCCTGTGTCATCGACATCCAGCGGGCGACCTCAAACAGATTCCCGCCCAGCCTTATCCAGACTTTTCGGGCCAGGCGCTCGGCTTGAATCCAGTTCATGGTCTGGGAATAAGCGATGCGGATATTGCGGGTGGTTTTATCTCTTTCTTTGGTCGCCAGTTTGAAAACCAGCCGTCCGAAACCGCGCCCCAGAAACCCCATCCAGGCAAAGGGAAGAAAACCCAAAAATCCGATCAGGATATTGGCGGCGTAATAAATAAGATGATGTTTTAATTTCGGCTGGGCCATAGGAATGCCTCAGGTATGAACGTCGCTGCTAGTTTCCGCGTTCTCGCGGTTGATTTGATTAAACTTCTCGACCGTTTTGTTCCACTTGCCCTGCGCCTTCAGTATCTTTTCCACCACTTCACGAAAAGCGCCGTCACCCGCCTGGGCCTTGGTCACATAATCCACCGCCTGCTTCACTTCCGCGCGGCCATAGGGCACTGTGGCCGAAAAGCCAACTTCTTTCAACAGGGCCAGATCAATAATATCATCGCCCATATAGGCCACTTCGGAAAGTTTTAAGTCCAATTTTTCGCAGAGACTTTCGGCGGCTTTGACCTTGTCCAGCTTTCCCTGCATGAGAAACTCGACTTTCAAATGTTTCGCCCGTTCCGCCACCGGCTTGGAAACCCGGCCCGAAAGCCAGCCTACCCGTAAGCCCCCGCAAACCGCCAGGCGGTGCCCGATGCCGTCCTGAATATCAAACTGAACCCGCTCATCCTGCGGACTGATGTAAATTTTGCCGTTGGTTAAAACCCCATCCACGTCGCTCAACAACAGCCGAATACCTTTGATACCCATATATTTCCCTTTTTTAAAATAACGGCCTAAACAAAGTCTTTAACCACCAAGGACACCAAGTCCACCAAGAAAGTCTTTAATGTTTAAACCAAAAATTTCGTCTTTGTTTTCCTTGGTGAACTTGGTGTCCTTGGTGGTGAACAATCCTTTAGCCTATCTGAATCTGTCCACGGCCCAGCAGGTCATGCAAATGCACCAGCCCCGCCGGCTTTTTCCGGCTGTCGACCACAATCAATTGATAGATCGTCTTTTCTTCCATGAGCTGTAACGCGTGGGCTAAAGATATGTCGGAGGAAATCGTCGCGGGGCGGACGGTCATTAAATTTTTCGCGTTCCAGTGGTGAATATCGGAATTCTTCATCATCGCCCGGCGCAGGTCGCCGTCCACAATGATGCCTTTTAACTGACCCGACTCCACCACCAGGGCGCAGCCGAGTTTTTTGGTGGTAATTTCTTTGACGATCGTTTCGAAGGAAGCGGCCAATTTTACCTGAGGCAATTGCGAACCTTTTCGCATAATGTCGGCGACTTTTAAATGAAGCCGGCGGCCCAATTCGCCCCCCGGGTGAAACAAGGCGAAATCCCTTTCGGTAAAACCATGTTCTTCCAAAAGCGCGATGGCCAAAGCGTCGCCCAGCCCCAAAGCGGCGGTGGTGCTGGCGGTGGGTGAAAGGTTTAGGGGACAGGCTTCTTTCTTCACACCCGCGTCGATCACAATTTCGCCCAGCTTGGCCAAAGAGGAAGAAAGATTGCCGGTGATGAGAATAATTTTGCAGCCCATGCGTTTCAGGTGGGGCAAGAGGCTTTTCAGTTCTTCAGTTTCTCCGCTGTTGGAAATGGCCAGAATCACGTCGCCCTTTGTCACCCGGCCCATGTCGCCGTGCAAAGCTTCCGCGGGGCTCAGAAAAAGCGAAGGCGTTCCGGTGGAAGATAACGTGGCGCTGATTTTATGCCCGATCAAGCCCGACTTGCCCATGCCCGTCACCACTACCCGGCCCGGGCTTTTGAGAATCAATTTGACCGCCTGCTCGAATGATTTTCCGGTTTTTTTCGCCAGGTACAAAAGGCCTTCAGCCTCAATTTTCAAAACCCTTTTGGCGGTTGAAACGCTCATACCTATTCCTTGATATAAAGATAGCGGGTGCACTGGCACGTTTTAATCGTCATCTTTTGGCGAAGCTCATGTAACACCTGTGGCGGCACATTCATATTACAGCCGCCGCAATTATTATCCTCGGTTACCGCCGCGACCGCCAACTTCTTCCCTTTGTTGCGCAAATTCTCATAGCCCCGGTTATAGGGTTCTTCTACCTTGAGTATTTGGGCGGCTCTTTCCAGTTGCTTATCCGCGATGGCTTTATCGCAATCGGCGATCTTCTTTTGAATTTCGGCTTTTTCAGCCACTGCCCGCTTTTCCTCTTCGGCCAGTATCTGCGTGGATTTTTGAATCTGATTCCTTTGCTCTTCTTCCTTCATCATGGTTTCTAAAATGTTTTCTTCCAGCGCGACCTTGGCCTGTTTGCTTTTATCAATTTCCAGGCCCACCGCGGTCACCTGGTCGCTGCTTTTCACGTCATTCTGCTGGCGTATATATTTATCGATATGGGAATTCAAAGTCCCCACTTCGATTTCCTGTGTCTTGCGCCATTTCACCAGCTCGTCATTTCCCTTTTTCTCGGTTTGAAGCTGATTCTTTAACACATGAATATTGGCGTCAATGGCGGTGATATCGGTCTGGAAGTTCTTTTTGATCTTCTGCAGGCTGTCCAAACCGGAGTCCAGTCTTTGTAATTCAATCAGTTCTGCGAGAATGTCAATCGGTAGCAAATTATTGGCCTTTCGGGCGCATAAGCTTCTGCGGGGTGGAAGTTTAACATGCCCCTGTCAAACCCTCTACCCTAAGCCTGACTAAAATAGCCCTTATTTACCTGAAGAGTCGGCCACTCGGAGATGAAAGGATGGATGATTTTTATGGATTGCTTGGGCAAAAAGAAAAGCCGGTCCTGGAACTTTGATTCAAAGCTCGTTAAAGGCTTCAATTTCAATTTGGGCTTGTTTCAGCAGCTTGCGAAGGAGACCAGGCCCTAGTTCTTTGTGTTGAGGTATGGAAAGAGTCCATAGGTATCCGGGTTTCACCATCATGACGTGGGAACCCTTTTGGCGGGAGACAGTCCACCCGGCTTTTCTGAACTTTTTAACCGCTTCCGAACCGGAGCAAAGAACCAGGTGGGCCATTAGATCTTAACGGTCATCAAATCTTTTTTACGGAATTCGCTCTTAGACTCCATCACCTCTAACCAGCCCTCGACCGCTTCACGAATGTTTTCCAAAGCTTTCTTCTGGGTCGTGCCCTGCGAAAAACATCCTGGCATGGAAGGAACTTCAGCCACGTAATAACCCTTTTCGTCTTTTTCGATATGAATGTGTAATTTCATGGTCTTTTCCTAATTCAAATTAATTCCTTAAGATTATACTTGGTTCGTCAAGTTTTTCAGATGGTAAATACGAGGTCTTTTATGAACGAATCCGCCAAGAAAAAACTTTTGCAGCTCATTCCCCATGCCCTGTATATCCTCACCGCCGAAGCCAAAGGCAAACACGCGGCCTCGACGATCAGCTGGATGACCCAGGCTTCCTTCAAACCGCCCCTCATCGTGCTGGGCGTCCGCGCGGACAGCGTCACCTTTGAGGTTCTCCAACAATCCAAGAACTTCGTTTTGAACTATTTAGGCGAGAACCAAAAAGACATCGCCCAGAAGTTTTTCAAGCACGTGGAACCGATTGATAACACCATCGCCGGGGAACCCTTTGTCCCCAGCCCCCTGCACAAACTGCCGGTGTTCACTCACATGACCGGTTATCTGGAATGCGCGATTGTGGATATTGTGGAACACGGTGACCACGCGGTGGTCGTGGCGGAAGTTTTGGAGGCGGAACTGTCGCAGGCGAATGGACTTTTGCTGCTGTCGTCAACGGGATGGAATTACGGGGGATGATTTTTAAAAAACTATTTAGAAAATTGGTATTAAAGAGGATGGATAAATGAATGAATCATTAATAGCAACTAGCCAATTAACAAGCGTCTTTATACTTTTAGGAAGTTTGATAATTATGTTTTTGGGGTTCTTGGCCCCATTGATCGGCTTTTTATTTTCTTTATACCAGGAAGGTATTAAAAAAATATCCGCAGATTATGAAACTGATCGAGTCACACAAGAGCAAATAATCTCCGAAAAACTAAAAGAAAAAAACAACACGACACCTGAAAATTTAAAGGAATTAGAAAAAGTAATCAAACAAGTAAAAAAAATGAACAAAGATTCAAAAACAAGATCTTCATATTTAGAAAAAAAGACAATTTACGTAAAACTATTTATGCCTCTAATGATTTGTTTCGTTTTAGTACTTTCTTCTTTCTGTTGGGACAATTGCTATTTTAAAGTGTGCCTTCTCGCAGCCTTAACACTGATTATAATTTTCGTAATATTGGAACTGGTGAAATTTATAGATGTACTACACACCATAAAAGGAAGTGTTGATGAACAAATTAAAAAAAATAACGAAAGAACTATTGGTTTGTTAGAAAAAATAAATGAAAAACAATCCGATTTAAACGAATATTTAAAGAATTTTGCAGATCATTCAAAATCCTTAACTGAAAAATTAGGCACTCTTTCAACATCAGAAAACACCTATTTGAAAAATATTAAAATCCGATTTGGTGGTGTCGAACTAAAACCTAATGCCAAAACAAACGCCAATTTGACGCTTAATAAAAAAGCATCCTATGCAATCGCCATTGTTAATTCAGAACCCAGAATGGCAAAAGATGTTGAAATCGGATTTATTTTTTCTTCAGATCTAGTGGTTGATAACAATGGACCTGACACAATGTACAAAGATCCAAAAGATGGGGAACAAATCGCTAGATATAGCGCAACAAGGATTCACGGCAATACAACTCTGCTTAAAGAATCTATAAGTATGACTCCTATCAAAAAAGGGACTTTTTCAGTCAAAACATTCATAAAAGCTGAAAATGTAGAAACTATAAATTCTTATTTGATTTTCGCAGTTACTTGAAACAAAAAACCTATTCCTTTCAATAACCGGCATTCATTCCCTTACGCCTCTTTTTCAAAATACTTGTCGGGAGCGTTGCCTGCCAAAACCCAATCCACGAGCCTCTCAACTTCTTCCGACCACGCCTGATTTTTAATGGCAACCCTGACCACTCTCTCAACGATTTGCTGGGTTTCTAAAAGATTATTGGAAATACCTCCCAGACGAACCAGGGGAATAGCCTCGTATTCCGTAAACCGGTATCCGCCGTTATCGATCATTCCCTCATGACATTCGAAAATGGATTCCCGGATCAATTTCTTCGCGGATTCATTGAGAAGTTTAATGCCCGCCAACACTTGATTGATTACGACCGGGTCCTCTTCAAAAAGAATAGCCACTTCGGCTACGGTTTTATCCGGATTATTCATCGAAAATTTTGTGATGTGGTCGTAAGTATCAAACCAGGTTCGTGTCCGGGTATGTCGGTACAGATCATTGCAGATGCCAAAGGCTTCAAACTCATCTACCGCATAAACACGCGCGTTGAGTAAAGGCCAGCCCAGCTTCTTGGCCGCCACCAGGGTTAAGGCACGATCCACCAGCTCATAATCATTGTCCGGATCAGCCGCCTTTTCCTCTTCCGAGAGGCTACGGGCCATGATTTCCATCGCGTTCGGGCATGCCTGCATGATGAGGATCCTTCTTTCAACATCGTCCGGGTGGGGCATCATGGTGGCTGTAATTCGATCCACCCTGGTTCGGTTAACCGGGATTTTTTTAAATTCATAGGCTGGGCCTTTGACCTTTTCAGGTTTTGGGGTGTTCAACCCCCGGGAACCGAATTCCTCCGGTTGATGGCCTTCCTGGACATAGGCGACCAGGCCCTTCACCCCCGCCTCGATCATTTTCTCTTCGATGGCCACCTTCAGGGTTCCCAAAATCCGGTCTTGGATTTCGGATGGGATAGCCGGGTAGGGCCATAGCTTCTGGCTATCATCCCCCGCCTTCTTCACTCCCGGCTTAAGGGTCGATCCAGGGCCGAGATCGGCCAGCCGAAGGACGGCGGATTCCGAAATACCCCAAAATCCCTTATTTGAATTGTCGGAATTTCCGACAATTAAGTCCCTGGAAGCCCGGTTGAGGAGGGGTAAAAGCCTCAAAGCCCGGCCTACCTTGGTAGGGTCCATCTTCAACCGGTCCCCGACCTGCCGTTGGGTCAGGCTGGGGTTGGCCTTGATGAGCTTTTCGATTGTTTGATAGCCCGCCCACCAGCCCCTATCCCGGACGTCGTTGTCCAAGTAGTTGATCTCAACGGCCTCTTCCTCGGTCGGGTTCAGGATAAACCCCGGGATGGTAACCCACCCCAGCCGACCTGCGGCCCGGTACCGGCGTTCCCCGGCGAGGATCAGGTAATTGAAATCCTCCACCTTCCAGGGGCGGCCATCCACCTGAACCGAAGCCTCATGCTGAGGTCCACTCTTTGGTTGTGCCGGTTCCATAGGGGAACCGGCAAGCGCGAGCCGAGAGTTGTCCGGGTGCGGCTTTACCCCTTCAGCCAAAGGGTTAGTCTTATCGGGTTGGACCTTGATTTGGTTGACCAGTCCCCGGGCGGCCAGGTTATCAGCCATATCCTGGATGGCTTGGTCGGTCAGGGGAGGCCCAGGGTTTTCGGGGTCAGGCCGCACATTCTTGAGGGGGAGAGATTGAACACCGGGAAACAGTTCCGGCAAAAGAGCCAAAATGTCTTGGATTTGAACCGCCATAGGAACCTCCAATGAAAATATTTAATTCAAATAGGCTCCTAATTATTTATTCAAAAACAAAAACTAAACAACTTGGAAAATGTAATTTTTTAACCTGTTTCAAGATGTGGGTTTATTTAGTTTGGCGTTTTTCGTTTTCCAAAGCTTCAATCATTTTGACTCTTTCGATTTGATCTGGAGTAAGAAGGTCATCCGTATAATTCGGGTTGGGCACATACCAATTTTGTTTCAAAAAATAATCATTCAAGTCTTTGGACTTGAATTCCTTTCCATGGGCCGCATAGACCGTATTCCGCAATATTCTCAATTCGCTTAGTGTTTTTGTTTTATAACTTTCTATATTTTGCTTTAGATCAATTAACTTCTTCCCCTCCGGAGTAATTTCAACACGAATATCCTCCGTCGGTTTGAAATTGACATAAGACCAACTGATGAGCCCGTCCTTATAAACATAGTCTTTGGGTATTATTTTTAAATCATCTGCCTCAACCGGCACGCCCAAATCGATAGTAATTTGAGCTTTATCCATCAAGCCATCCCACAACGCTCCCGTTTTCAAAATGTACGTAACAAACGAGACTCCGGAATCATCTCCGCTATTTCCAAAATCATAGGTGTGATGCAATTTCACAATTTTATTTTGGGGCAACCGAACTTTCCAAAGATAAGCGTAGTCAATATCGATACCCGGCACCCGTTTCTTGCCTGATAATTTTTTTAGTTCGTAAGGCATTTTTTGGCCATCAACATAAACCGTAAAATCTTGAATAAGCAGGTTGGATAAATCAGGTTTCGCGGTGTCCGTTTCTGGATCATAGTCCTCGTAAGGTTCCGCGGGAAATCCCATCGTAATTACCGCGTCATTCCCAGGATTGATAAATTCAAAATCACAAGTCGCAAATAATTTAATGCTATTAAATTCGTCATCGGAATCTTCATTTTTTACGAATTTGATATTTACGTTTTCAGAAACCATTCTCACTTTAGTTGCATTGGAAGGAAAAACCGTATCGCCCATCCCGCCAAAAAACGAGTCGTCAGACCATGCCATTGAGAAAATAGAAGAAAATATTAAAAACAATAAAAACTTTTTCATCAAATGACCCCCGAAAATAAAAAAAGCCGGTTCCCTTCCGAGAACCGGCTTTAATCATATCAACCCTTTATTTCAATTTGGCCAACAAAGCATTCGCATCAGCGGCGGGATCTTTTAAGGGCTACCATCACCCCGTGGATACTCACAGACCGCTATCTCGTATGTTTTGCGATCCACTCGTTTATCAATTCCAATACCTCGGGTGCAACCGTTTCAGGAAGGCTGACAAATTCAGACGGAGAACCAGTCTTGCAATGTTGCATGGCATGGTTTAAGCCGGGCAAAACTTTTAATACAAAATCCGTGTTCTTGCCCTCCCGAAGGGCGGCTTCCAAGGCCGGACGCTGTTCATCGGGAGGAACCAGCATATCTTTATCCCCCCAAACCGCCAAGACGGGACATTTCACTTTGAGAAGATCATCTTTCGGATCGTAACTAAAGGCACAGCGCCAAAAAGGAGATTCTAAGGCTTTGCCCCATTGATCAACCGTATCGAGCGTAGTCTTAAGCGCCTTTCGATCGTCATCCGTCATCTTGGCGCGGTAGGCCTCCACCGTGTCTTTGATTTTCTCAAGGGCTTTCGCGTCATCTTTTTCGTTCTTAATGTTCTCAAAACAATCCTTTTCCATATTCGCTTGGATGGAAACAACTCGGTCGCATAACCCGTTCGCTTTCCAAACCAGGCTATGTTGCAGGAACATTGACCTTTCACCGTTTAAAGCAGGTGTACCCAACAGAACGATGAAAGATATGTTTTTAGAACGTGCCGCCAACTGATAGGCAATGATTCCGCCTTCACTTGTCCCCAGTACCCCTATTTTGCGGGGATCGATATCCTTCCGGCTTTGAAGGAATGCCACTGCCGCTGACGCGTCTTGAGCGTCCTCATCGAATGTGTAATTGCAATCATGCCCCGTGGAACCGCCCACACCGCGTTTGTCATAGCGCAAGGTGGCGATACCTTTTCGTGTCAGATCATCCGCGTACACCAAGAGGGGATGATGACGTCCAAAGGTCTCATTTCGATCCGCAGGTCCGGCCCCCGCCAAAAGAAGGACCACCGGGAAAGGGCCTGTTCCTTGAGGTAGGGTTAAAGTTCCCGCAATGGTTATACCTTCACCAACGCTAAAAGAAACTTCCTCTTCCCGATACGGATAAGGTTTTTGAGGTTCTTGAACAAGATCTTTTGCGACATCTGCTAATAAGAATTTTGGCCAGCAACTCACAACCAACAAAATTAAAGCAAAATATTTTTTAAAGTAACGTCGATACATATATCCTCCGTATAAAAAAAGCCGGTACCTTTCGAGTGCCGGCTTTCATGATACCAACCCTTTATTTCAATTTGGCCAACAAAGCGTTTGCGTCAGTTGGGTCATCTATCTTCTCGTTGCCCTTCCAATAAATTGCCACTCCCAAAGGGATTAAATACAAAATCGTATCAAGCAAAATCATAGCGTTGTTCAATGGTTTTTTTGAGTGTATGAATAAAAATAAATCTTCGATCCAATGGAATGTTATCAAGATCACTAGGGACGTCCCTTTGGACCGAAGCTTCGCAAAAGTAAGGCCGATAATGAAGACGGAAGGTAAATCAGTAAGCGGTAGGTAATAAAAGTGCATGAGGACAAAAAGAAAAGACCCACCGTATTCGGCCCAGTTTCTGTTTTTGATCTTCAACAGACAGTTATAAAAAAAACCGCGAAAGGAAATTTCCTCGCTAACGGCAATCAATAAATTGATTGTCAACCCAGAAATGAAATAATTGAGATTGGATTGGATTGATCCTAATGTAAACAAGTTAATAAATTTGACGGAAATTATGAGAACGCCAACCATCACCGGAACCAGAAGCGGGCCTTTGCGAAAACCTAATTCGTGTAGGGAATATGTTTTTCGGGCCAGAATTATAATGGCGAGGAAAAGTGGCAGACGGAAACAAGTTATTAACCAGTCTTGGTAAAAAAAACTTTCTGCATTGTGGGCAGGATAGAAAAAAACAACACTATCTCGGCATCCGATATACAGAAACCAGAACGCGCAACCCATCCCGAAAGCCTTAGTCCATTTGCTTTTATTGGTCAAAACCGCAGTCGACGACAAACTCAGGTTTCGATTTAAAATTTCTTGATGCACCGATTCAATATAAGCCTTCGAGTACTTGGAATTGCTTCGATCCCGCCAGATCGTTTCCAATTCCGAATCCGACATATTGATGAAACCGTCTTCCACAATTGTCTCCCAATAAAAAAAGTGGCGTCTGTTCAGCTCTTCTGGGGTTTAAGATAAACGCTGATGTATTCCTCGTACCGGATGCCGTTGAAGGTATGAGCGTTGGGCTCCCCTGCGAAGCCGGTCAGCACGAACCCGCAGCGGGTGACGGGCTTTCCCAGGATCGGAGGGTATTGAGGATCAATCTCCGTTCCCACGCGTAGGGAAAAAATTGGGTCGGCGGCATCTTGTGTTGTGCGGCTGGCGGGGGCTACGCAGGACACCGAAGGGTCCGCGAAGACATTCCCAAAAAAGTCGCCTTCGTACAGGGTATATTCGGCCGCTTCCCCGGGGCTGACATCCAGCGAGGCAAAACCGCTCTTGGGGTTTCTCATGGAGATCTGAACTTTTTTTCCGAAAAAATTGGTCCGGGCCAAAATACCCGCCGACACCCAGCGCTGTTCGGTTTCGGTCAGGGGCCGGTCCAGCCATTCGGGCGCCAGGGCCAGTGAGCCGGGAAAGTCGTAGCGTTGGCCGTCGATCACCGCGTAAGCGCCCAAATCCTGTGGGAGAGCGCAATCGATCAGGTAGGTCAGAAATTCCCTGCCCTTTTCGCTGCTGGCCAATAAAACGCCGTCCGCCGACAATTCACGGTACCGCACCAAACCCTCCCTAATTTAAAAATGCCCTTTTAGACAAAAAAATACCCTGATTGAACCGAAATTCAACCAGGGCATCGGCTTTCCAACCCTTGCGGGCCGTAGTGAGAAATTACTTCGCCAATTTCTGCGCTGCCATCCTGCGGACTAAGCTGAAGTCGTTCAAGAGGACACCGTTCAACGAGCGGCCGTTGGAAGTCAACGCGTTTGAAGTCAGAGCGTTCAACTTCACGCCATTCAGCTTGACGCCGTTCAGGCTCACGCCGTTCAAACTGACGCCATTCAACTTGACGCCGTTCAGACTCACACCGTTCAACCTGATACCGTTTAATCTAATAGCCATTGTGATAAATCCTTTCATGAGTCAAATAATACTCATACCGGCTGGCCAATAGGGCCATCCGTGGACTTAGTATGCCATTGTAGGCCCCTGATGCAAGCGGAACTGTTTTAATTTACGGTTCTCTTACATGTCCCGGTTAAAAATTGCCTGGATAATGTCCCTTTAAGAAGCCTCCGGCCTTGCCCGCCCGGACCTCCAAAAACTCGGTTAATTGGGGTATCCACAGCAAGAGGGGTGTCAGCAGCATGATCATCAAACCCATGAGGAGCAATGACGCGGAAAGGCCCGCCCGGGCGATCAGCAAACTGGACCCCGCCACACCCAGCGGCATAATGCCCACGCATAAAAAGTAGATGATGGAATTAAACCGGGCCCGGTGGGAATCCGGGATCACCAGGGCGATCTGGGTATTGGTTTGAATATTGGACGCCGTAATGCCGAAACCGGCCAGGAACACCATCAAGAGAGGCAAAATCAGGCCCGGCGACCAGGCCAAAAGCAGTATCCCCAGGCCGGCCGTTTCGATACACAAAACCATCACCATCCTGCGTTTCAGATGCGCCTGTAAGAAATTCAAACTAAAGGCGCCCGCGATGGCGCCCAGGGCGATGGAGCTTTCCAGCGCGCCCAGATACCAGGCAGGCATGTCTTTGCCTATTTTCGCGAAGAGGGGAAGCACCACCGACAGGGGGGAAAGGGCCAGGTTGACCAGCATCAGCGACATGCAAATCCAAAACAAAACCTTGATCTTGAAAATAATCCTAAAACCGTCGAAAAGTTCTTTTTTCCAATGGGAGAACGAATGGCGGGAAGAGGAACTTTTCTTTCTTTGGGGAACGGTGTTGGCCTGGATTTGGCCGGAGCTGATGGCGGCTGCCAGGAAGGACGCCGCGTCGATCAAAAACGCTCCCAGGATTCCGAGAAACGACACAATCAAACCCCCGGCCACTCCCCCCGCGATTCCCCCGAAGGACATGATGGCCTCCGATTGCTGCAGCGCGGTCTGGATTTTATTTTTTTTGACGATTTGGGGAATAATCCCCCCGCTCGCCGAATCAAACAGGGCGGTTCCGATATTGGCCGCGATATAAAGACCCGCCAGCAGACCCAGGTTGAAGAAGTTGAAATACACCATCGCCGCCATGCCGCAGGAGGTGGCAAACCTTGCCAGGTCCGCGATGACGATCATTTTTTTTCGTGAAAAGTTATCCCCCAGTGTGCCGAACAGAGGAAGGAAAAAGAGATTCACCGCCATAGCCGGGGCAAGAACGGAAGCCATGGCCTTGGCGGACCCGGTTTTTTCCAGTATCCACCAGGCCAAAGCGATGGCGCTGCATTGGCTGCCCAAAACGGAGACCAGCTGGCCCAGACGGAATTTCCAGAAATCCGGGCCCAGGGACGCGCCAAAAATCTTCCAAAAAAAATTCTTCGCGGGGCTCAGGTGATTTTTACCTTTCTTTCGGAACCTATTGGGAGGATCGGAAACCGGCTTTGATGATACCAACCCTTTATTTCAATTTGGCCAACAAAGCGCCCCCGTCAGCGCAAACGGCGGAAACCGCGCCAGCCAAGCGCCATGTACCAGGCAAGAATCTCAATCATCACGGCGCGCTGCCATAAACCTGAAATCCCGCGATTTATAACCATCTCGGATGGAAAAACACTTCCTGTGAAACCGAGCAGCAGGAAAAATGTCAGTGGACCGCTGAGAATCAGCCCTGTTCCAAAACGCCGCCAACCCGGTATACGGAATAACACGAATCCAACGATCGGGAAAGATATCATCGGAACCATGATGGCAACTGCCGCTCCCGCCGTATGAAACGGTGTGTTCAAGGTGAAGATGCCGGACCAAATCATGCCCAACGGCAGGATAAGGAATATGACCGTGCAAATCCGGCTCTCAATTATCCCTGTTTCCCGCTTGAAACCCTGAAAAACGGCAATCACTCCCGCGATAAGCAGAAGTCCGGTGAGGATGAAAGCCGCGTTCATGAACGCTCCATAGAGACCGACGCCGAGTCTGCTGACTGTTTGGCTGACAGATGAGTAATCGCGTCGCAAAAATCCGAGGATGATCCAGGCGAGGTCAAACAAGATTGGGCCGGCGATGGCACCCAGGGAGAACCATCGGATCGCATTCAGGCCGGCGGATTTTCCCCCGGGCCTGTCCGTTGAACGGATTTTTCTATCTTGATTCTGTTCCGTTCCGATGCCGATTTCAGCTTCAACCACCATGATATTCTCCAGAAAATAAAAAATATGCGCTCAAAGGGCGGCGCTAAGAAATTTCTTTGACTAAAGCGTTAAAATCAATAAACCACAAAGTGCTTGTTGGCTTGACTCCTCATTTGTTTAAGAATGGCTGGATCCAGCGTTTGGATGAGGTTGTTTTTCTCGTCAAGGTCGCTGTTGAGGTCATAAACCTCTTCCAATCCAGTTGAATTCTTTTTCATGACCAGCGGACGGGAATACTTCAAAATTTTTCCCAGATCGTAATACACGACCGCCCCGGTGTTTCCCTCGCGGGTAGAGGGACTGAAATGGTAAGTCCAAAATTTGGTCCGGTTTCTCAATAGGGATTGCCCCTGCCAGCACGCTGGGACATCCAGACCCGCCAGGTCCAGCAAAGTGGGCGCCACATCCCATAGGGTCGCAAAATGGGTTTGAACCAGAGGCGGAAAGACTTTGGACCCGAAGAAAAGAAGAGGAACCCGAAGAATGGGTTCGGTCACAAACCGTCCATGGCCGAATTGTCCCGACTCGCCCAACCTTTGTCCGTGGTCGGCCGTAAAAGCTCCCACATAGTCTTTCAGGTAACCTTTCTGACGAAGTATCTCCATGATCTGCCCGATGATCGCGTCGCATTGAAGAATCCGGTCGTCATACATATTGATGGCCCCCTGCTTTTCATCGGCAAAACCGGGAGAATCAGGGTGAAAGAAGTAGCTGGCCAGGTTGATGACCGGCTGGTATTTCAGGTAGGCGTCCTCTAAATCACCTGTCTCATGGACCGACATCAGGTGATAGCAGAGGAAATGGCGTCCTCCGTCATCCGGTTTCAACCCGTTGGTGAGATCCACCAGCATCCGGTCGTCATTGATGCCGTGAGGACCGGGATGCTTGGTTCCGTCGATAAAAACATCCATTTTCTTTCCGAAGGACTTGTCGAAGTTGCACCACACGCTGTCCCCCGAATAAAAATGAATCGCCTGATAGCCGTTGTCGGAAAGACTATCCGACAGGCTGTAAACCAGATGGCTGATGTCCTTCGGTTCCTTGGAACTCATGATGGACATCTGGCCGGTCGCCGATTCGGAGCCGTTGGAAAGCACCCAATCAACCTTCTGGAAAAAAGGAAGGCGGCCCAGAGTCGAAAGATAAGGGTTGTCCGGCTTGGGATAACCGTAATAAGTGAGATGGTCGGCCCGAAGGGCGTCCACCACGAAAAGGATGACGTTTCTGGTTCGCGGAGTTTGACGACGGAGGGATTCGGCGGCGACCTGGTCCTCTTCGGCCGCTTGGAGTCTTTCCTTATTGAGGGAAAACTGGAAATCCGAATTCTTGAAAAAACCGACCACCGGGTCAAACCGGAAATGTCCGAAAAACTTCAGGTGGTGATTGTAGGAAAAAAGGGAGACGGCCACGAAAATCCAGGCCAATGGCGCGGCCAGAAGAAACCGCTTTTTATACCGTGGGGTCTGACCTTGGAACCGCGAGGTCAGGGCCTCCATTCCCCTCTGAAATTCAGGACCCTTCCACTGGAAAAAGGTAATAAAGCCGGCCAGTGGAATAACCAGGATTCCCACGGGAATAAACCAGGCGATACCCGTCTCATGGCTTGTATTGAAAAGATCCCAAAAAAACATCCAGGCGGAGTCGTAAGTAATAACCGAACCGACTTCAAAATTTCCGATCAGGGCGCAAACATAAAGAAAGAAAAGAAAAAAGCAAGCCAGGGCGGGAACCAGCATCATCAGCCGAAGGGCCGTCCGGGGACCGAAGGCTTGGGCGCATCGGCCGACGACCGCGGCCAACAAAGCGGTGTTTACGGTCCAAAATACAAGAGTCAGGAAATGCTCGCCCGCGAAATGAATGTCGTGCAAAAAATTTAAAAAAAAGAAAACGACGTAAATCGACCCCATGAAAAAGGGTATTCCGGCGAGGATCCATATGAACGATTTGATTTCCTGAGAAGGGTTCGGTTTTGGAATGGCGTTCATATTTTAATCATCTGAATATCGGCGGCTTTTATCTGAAAGAGACCCTGTTTGCTCATGGAACTTATGACGTTTGAAACGAGTTATTTGAAGCGAACTAAAATAGAATTTTTTGAGCGGGCTTATGCTCTTTTTTTCAAAATCCGACTTATTCCGACCCCAAATAAAAAAAGCCGGTACCCTTTCGGGGACCGGCTTTTATGAGTCCAATCCTTTATTTCAATTTGGCCAACAAAGCGGTCGCGTCGGCGGCATTAGTCACCTTCACTTCAAAACCCGCCAATTTCTTGGCGTCTTTTTCGCCGGTGAGCTGATAGCTTCCCGCGCCGTAAAGGTGATCCAAGAAAGGCTTCAAATGCTTTTCAATTTCAGCCTGCGAGGCGCTGCCGCCCGGCGCGGCTAAACGGTCATTAATCGTCACTTCAAAATGGCCGTTGGAAAATTTCAGCTTTCCGGAAAATTCTTTTTCGTTTTCTAAAAAGGACGCGGCTTGCAGGGTCCGGCGAAACGCCGTTTTCAAATACTCTTCCGCTTTCTTTTCGGGCACGCGCTTTTGGGCGTACATGAATCCCCGTTTGCCGTTTGCCTCGTCCACGCTGTAATTGGCTTCCTGGGCGATGATCAAAACCCCCGGGCCGTGATGCACATGGGTGTATTCGGTCACATCCACTAGCATGCCTTCCAGCTTGTCTTCCTGAATCCAGCGGTGGAAGACCGGGATGAAGTTATGGAGGGGAATGTCCGAACCCTTTTCAGCGAAAAACTTGACGTTGATCTTGTGGAAGTCCATGTTTTTCCTTTTACTTGGCCGCGGGCACGGGGCCCGGCTCGGCGTTGTTCATATAGCTGTAAACCGCTTCCAGATAAAGCTGGGCTTCTTCCACCCGGCGATGGGCCTCGTCGTGGCTAGGGTTGGTCAGCTTGTTGTCGTGCGCCTTAAAAAGATAAGCCGAGAACTGGGTGTTGTTGACATGCTTCACAAACACGCCGGTCTCGAAGAAGGATTTTTTAAAGATCGAAACGGTGGTATCCGCGTTGCCCACATATTCACGGTTGTGATTGCGGATAACGCCTTCAGCGGCGGACACCATGGAATCGTAAGCCAGTTCCACCGCGCCCTTGAGATCCTTGGCGTCCAGTTTGAGCTGGGCCTCGAACACTTTGCTGTCCGCGGCGGTTAACGAAAATTCCGAGGGGGCCACAATTTCGCCCGCGCATTCGCCTTTTCCGATATCACCGATGGTGTATTCACGTGGGTCGCCCCAATCGGTGAACATTTCGGGTTCAGCTTCGTGGGTCGGAAGCGTCGCCAGGTTTTGTAAAAGAGTCTTAATCTCCACCTTGCCGACGCGCGCGATGAACTTTTGAAAATTCTCGCCCGGTTGGCGTTCTTTGGTGTATTTGTCCGTGAGAAGTTTCATGGCCTGAGGGATGCGTTTGGACGGCACCGCCGCCACCGCCATGCCGTAGGTGTGACCGTTGTTGGCCCATTCCCCGCCGATGACCACCTGAAAGTGAGGCACCGCGTAGGAACCGGATTTTCGGGAAACCCCGTAGAAGCCGATATCCGCCATGGGATGCTGACCGCAGGAATTGGGACAGCCGCTGACTTTGACTTTTAATTCTTTCACTTCTTGCGGAAGCGATTCCATTTCTTTGTCGAGCCCGCGGGAAAGTTCCCGGGCCAAACCGCGAGAGGCCGAAATGCCCAGCTTGCAGGTGTCCGTGCCGGGGCAGGAGGTGATGTCCGAAATGGTATTGGCGTTGGCTTCGTTCAAGCCCAATTTGCCGAGAGCTTCATAAATAGCCGGAAGGTCCGCGTTACTCACCCATCGGAATAAAAGATTTTGTTCCACCGAAGTACGAATCGTGTCCTTGCCGTACTTGCGGGACAAATCGGCCAGGCCGCGTAACTGGGTGGAAGTTAAATCCCCCAGCGGCACCTTCACATAAACCGTGGTGTAACCCGGCTGCATCTGGGCGTAACCGTTCGTCTTCTTCCATTCCACAAAACCCTTGGGATAGGAACCGTCTTTAAGTTCGGAAGCCTTTTGAGCGGCGGTTTCGCTTTCTTTTAAATATTTCTCAATCAGGCTGGTCCAGCGGAGATCGGGAGCCAGAATTTTGCGCTCTTCCACGATCAGCTTGCGGAACTCGTCGATTCCCAGCTTGGCCACCAGGAACTTGATGCGGGCCATGCCGCGGATCTTCTTTTCACCCAGACGGCCGTACACGCGGGCGCAGGCCTGGGTGACGGGCAGAATTTCTTCCACCGGATGGTTCTCGAACAACAGCTTGGCGTTATAAGGCACCGGGCCCAGACCGCCGCCCACGTAAATATCGAAGGCAGGGGTGGCTTTGCCGTTCATCATGACCGTCTTGGCGATGAACCCCATATCATGCATGTTCACCAGACCGCAGGCTTCCTGGGGACAGCCCGAGAAGGCGATTTTGTATTTACGGCCAAAGTCCTGGGCGTCAGGATGGCCCAGCATGAAGTCAAAGATGGCCTTGGAATAGGGGGTCACGTCAAAGGCTTCGGTGCGGCACACGCCCGCTAAAGGACAGGCCGTGACGTTACGGACCGAGTTGCCGCAGGCTTCGCGGGTGGTAATGCCCACCGCGGCCAGACGGCGCATGATGTTGGGCGTGTCTTCCACATGGATAAAGTGAAGCTGAAAATCCTGCCGGGTGGTGATGTGGCCGATACCGTCGGAATACTCTTCCGCCAGGTCCGCCATGGCTTCCAGCTGGTCGGCGGTAATACCACCCCAGGGAAACTTGATGCGCTGCATGCCGGGAGCGTCCCAATGGGTGTCCGGGCCCTTCCACATACCCTCATTGGGGTATTTCAATTTGCGGATCTGCTTGCCGTCGTTGCGTTTGCCGTTGTCATAGCGCTGGCCGTAGGCGCCGCGGCGCAGGCGGGTTTCGGCGAAGATGCGCGGCTCGATTTTGCCTTGTTTGTTCAGAACAATATTAGCTTCGAATTCGTCAATTTCCTTGCCCCAATCCTGAGGCACTTTGTCTTGTAACTGGTCTTTCCAGCTGTGGTTTTCGCTCATGGTTACGGCCCTTTCCCTAAAAAACGTCAAAAGTGGACAACCTTTTTACACTCTGGCACAGTCAAAATCAATGCAGATATGGATTTGATGCCATCCAGAGTGCGGAAGCGGTTGGACAACGATTCCTTTATCCCTGATTGTGTTTGATTTCCCGCAGCCGCTGATTAATTCAAGGGTGATGGTGCACCAGATATCCGTCCGGCACCTTCACTCCCCGGCGCGTGATTTTCTCGGTCATGATGGTATTGCGCATGAAGAGACAGGAAACCAGATACGAACCGGCGCAGCCTGCGAAAAGCGGCAGCAGTCCCAGAGGCTGGTGGGTCAACTCGAAAGCGAAAACAACGGACGCGAAAAAAGCCCGGGAAGCGCCGGCGAAAAGAGAAGCCATTCCCACCAGCGCGCCGATTCTTAAATCCAAACTGACCATAGGAAACACCCAGCTGAGCACGGAGGTTAAAAGGGCGCCCAATCCCCCGCCGATCGTAAAGAGGGGCGCCAATGTGCCGCCGGACGTGCCACTTCCCAAAGAGAGACACCAGGAGACGAATTTAAAAAAAGTTAAGGTCAAAATCACCTTGATGGAAAAATCGCCGGTTACCAAATGCTCAATATTATCGTAACCTACCCCCAGCGTTAAGGGCGCGATCAAGCCCACAATCCCCACGGCGATACCGCCCAGAGCGGGCCACCATTTCCAGTGCAGGGGAAGGCGCTCAAAATTATCCTCGACCGCGTAAACCGCCTTGGTAATCCCGATAGCGAACAACCCCGCCACCGCGCCAATCAGGGTGTAAAGCGCCAGGGCCCTTCCCGAAGGCGCGGTGATATCCGCCATGGGAAACATGGGGGCGGCGCTCATCAGATGGATTCTCAAGGCCAGGGCGGTGGCACTGGCAAAGGCGACCGGAATAATGGACCGGGGATGGAATTCAAACAACAAAAGCTCTACCGCCAAAAGCGCGGCGGACACGCAGACGCCGAAAGTGGCGGCCATGCCCGCGGCGGCCCCTGCGGCCAGCAATATTTTCCGTTCCTCCGCGGTGAATTTAATCCACTGACCCACCACCGAGCCGATGGCGCCGCCAGTGGCGATAATGGGGCCTTCCGCGCCGAAGGGACCGCCGGTGCCGATGGAGATGGCTGCCGAAAGGGGTTTGAGCCAGGTGAGATTGGGATGAATGCGGCTTTCTTTCGTGAGAATGACTTCCATGGCTTCGGGAATGCCGTGCCCCCGGATGGCCTGGTGTCCCCAAAAGGCCATGAAGCCCACAATCAATCCGCCGACGACCGGAACCAGAATGACCAGCAGGCCCAGTGTGTTGCCCGCGGGAGAAACAGTCTCCCAGGAAAACCGCTGATAAAAGGAAAGGTTGGTGATAAAAGCGATCAGATGGATGAGTCCCTGGGCCACCAGGCCGACGACCAGGGCGATGACGATTGAAAAGGCGCTTAAGATAACACTGCGGGAATTTAAAACACTATTTTCGTTTTCCGGTGCAGAAAGTTTCCGGGGAATGGACTTTGATCGTTTAGACATTATTTTTCCTTTTCCGTCGGTTTTTTTAGTCCGAACGATAGAGCACAATGCCCGAGTTCTATTTTAAAAAATGTGACTTAACTCACCAGAATTGAAAAAGAGAATGATGCAAATTTTGAGATCTTTGGTTTTTACAACAGGCTGTCGGCGGGGAAATGATCGGAAAAATACCCAGAAAGACTCGAGACCAGCGAAGGAAAACTATTCCCCCGCGTATTTTGACAGGGCTTGAGCGTTCAATAGAACCACATTACGTTTTTGGACCAGCTTAATGAACCCTTCCTGTTCCAATTTGCTGAAAGAACGGGTCACTACTTCTCTGACCGTTCCCAAGCGGGCGGCTAGACCGGCGTGAGAGGGAATGGTTATCTTCTTTGTCTTTTTTTCTTTGAATTCCTCGGCCAAAAAGGCCGCAAGGCGCTGATCCACTTCCCGCAGTGATAGGGATTCGGCCAAAGCGGCGGTTTGGCGAAGACGGCCAGATAACAACTTCAGGGCGGCCAAGGCGATGGCGGGATATTTCAAACACAGTTTTTTGATGCAGGTCTTAGCGATGAAAAGCACTTCGCTGGGCTCTTCGGCGATGACAGTGGAAGGGTAGGGCTTGTCGTCGAAAACCGGAAACTCCGCTATGGTGGTTCCGGCCTTTTCCACGTGAATGATCTGTTCCCGTCCTTCGGGGTTCGATCGAAAAGCCCTTAAAGAACCCACAACGATTACGTAAAGACCGCGCGACTCGTCCCCGGCGTTGAACAGGATCTCCTTCTTTTTTAACCGACGTTCCACACAGGTTTGGGCCACGACGCCCAGTTCTTTAACGGTCAAATGACCGAATATTTCTGTCTTTTTTAGAGCCTCAATTTTGTTCATTTGGGCATCATATCTGTCCTTTGCCAAGGCCTCAAGAAGTCGTGACTTACATCACTGCTTTTGCCCTGTTTACTACCTATGGTGGTAGAGCTAGAAGAAACAAAAGAGGCATTATGCAAACCAACGAAACAAAAGAGAAAATCGAGATCACGGGGATTCAGTGGGTGGGCAAGATCGCTTCTGCTCTTCCTAGTTCTATTCCTTTGTTTGAAAAACTCAAAATCGACTATTGCTGCGGGGGTAACCGACCGCTCCAAGAAGCCTGTCAATTGGCCGGCGTTCCATTGCCGGAAACCCTTTTGGCGTTGAAGCAGTTACAGGCTGAAACCAAACCGGTCGACGCTCCTGATTGGTCTGACAAATCGATGGCCCAATTGATCGACCACATTTTAACCAAGCATCATGTTTATACCCGCGAGCAATTGGCCCGATTGAAGCATCTTTCCGCCAAAGTCAAAACCGTTCACGGAGCACAGCACCCCGAATTAGAGCGGGCGGACGAAATGGTTCAGCTCATGGGTGAAGAAATGGATGGCCACATGGGCAAGGAAGAAGATCAGGTGTTCCCTTATCTCAAAGCTTTGGAAACGGCCGGCGGCAAAAAAGACGGTATTCCCGATCCCTTTTTACGCGAAGGCGTAGATACCCATCCTCTTAAGATCCTCATGTGGGAACACGGTATGACCGGGGAAGAGTTTGTGGAGCTCAATCTAATAACGAACAATTTCGCGGTGCCTTCGGATGCCTGTAATTCTTTTTTGGGCCTTTATCATGGTTTAAAAGAACTGGAGTTGGATCTGCATCAGCATGTTCATTTAGAAAATAACATTCTTTTTGATCGTGTTTTGAAGTTGGGTTGGTTGGATTAGTTTTAAAAGCTTGTGATTCTGCGCCTCTTTTTCTGCCCGGCGTATGGTACCCGATCACCAGATGATGGATCAATCGAAAGAGGGGGAAGTTATGAAACTAGAAAAATTCTTGTGGTCGATAACGCATGCGCATCATTTTGGATTGATGGCCGCCAAGACGCTTCAAGAGTTATTGGACAAAAAACCTTCCGGAAAAGAATTAGCAGATTTAAGGCACAAAGCTGAAAATTTCTTTAAGTCAGACTTGGGAGCTCACATTGGTGTGGAAGATAGAATTTTGGATCAACTTGCATTACACAATGGCTTGGATGACCCGTTCTTGATCCAGGCCCGAAGGGAACACGAAGAGCTTCGTCAACTATTGAAAAGAGATGACTTGGAATCTTTGAAACGATTCGCCGAAAAACTCACTCAACATATTTATTTCGAGGAAGACAAGTTGTTCCCGGTCATCGAGGACCAATTCACGCCGGAAGAAAAAGAGTGGGTGGAGACGGACATTCAGTTCAATATTCACGATTGGCCTAAAATACCGGCCTTTTCTGGCAAGTGAAAAAAGAGGATTTATGAAAGTTATCGATTGGATGACCCGGTCCCTCAGTGAAAAATCTGTTCAATTTGAATCCGTGGAAGAAAACGGAGGATGCCAGATCATGAAGGTTGTGATGAAGGCTGGGTCGGTTCTGGCACGGAACACTGTTCCTGTTGCTGTGAGTATTTTGGTCATTTCCGGAGCGGGAACCATGGAAGTAGCGGCAGAAAAAGTTGTTTTGAAACCGGGAATGATGGTGTCTTTCCCGGCGATGACACCGCACGAGGCGCAAGCCGAATCGGATATGACGCTTTTGGTGTTGAAATACCCAGTTTCTTCATGAAAAGGGAAAAATGGAAATATCTAAAGCCTGGCGGCACGCGGCGGTATTGGTTCTGATCATCGGTTTGACGGTTCTTTTGTTCATGGGCCGGAATGTTTATCAAAATGCCCCGCCCATACCGGTGAATGTGGTGGACCCATCAGGCAAAGTTCTTTTCACCGGCGAGGATATTTTGGCGGGCCAAAGCGTGTTTCAGAAATACGGCCTCATGGATTACGGCTCGGTCTTCGGACACGGAGCCTATCGGGGTCCGGATTTCACTGACGATTATCTGCATCGGTCAGCGTGGATTCAGCGGGATTTAAAAGCGCGGGAAGAATTCAAGCAAACCTACGCCGATCTTGCCGAAGATAAAAAAGCCCAAATCGACCAAATGGTGGTTTTGGACGCCAAGACCAACCGCTACAACGAAGCCAATCAAACTCTCACGTTTACTTTCGACCAGGTAAAGGCTTTTCCCGCGTTGACCGCGATTTATGTGGATATGTTCGTAAATGACGGCGCGGATCATGTTCTACCAAAGAATTACATCAAAGACCCGGCTAATGTTCAAAAGCTAACGGCTTTCTTCGCCTGGACCGCCTGGGCGGCTTCGGCCCAGCGGCCCGGTAAGGACTATAGCTATACCAATAATTGGCCGCCCGAAGACGCGGTCGGTAACAGGCCCACGAAGGCTGTTTTTCTATGGAGCGCGCTTTCGCTGATCTCGCTTTTAGGCGGTATCGCGCTGGTTCTCATGTTTTTCGGCCGCTTTGACTATTTGGGCTGGGGAGGCGATGAACCGGTCATCAAGAAAAGCATTCCTTTGAAAGATTTCAGAATCACGCCCAGCCAAATGGCGACCTGCAAGTATTTTCTGGTTGTTGCGGTTCTCTTCGCTTTTCAGACCTTGATGGGAGTTTTTACCGCCCATTATTTTGTGGAAGCGACTGGTTTTTATGGCATCGATCTGCGTGATATTCTTCCCACCACCATCACCCGAACCTGGCATTTACAGCTTTCCATTTTATGGATCGCCACGGCCTGGCTGGCGGCGGCTCTTTTCATAGCGCCTTTTATTGGCGGGAAGGAACCCAAGGGACAGGCTCTTTGGGTAAACATTCTTTTTAGCGCCGTAGTATTGGTGGCCATTGGCTCTATCGTGGGCGAGTACTTGGGCATCAAAGACAAGCTGGGTAAGTACTGGTTTTGGTTCGGAGACCAGGGATGGGAATACCTGGAACTGGGCCGATTCTGGCAAATTCTGCTGACCCTGGGGATGTGCCTTTGGGTTGTTCTGGTAATGCGCGCTGTCTGGGGCAAACTCGAGGGACAGGATAAAGGAAGTCTTCCCTATCTTCTTATCTACGCTGTTTTCGCCATACCCCTCTTTTTTTCCTTTGGCATGTTGTACACGCCTAAGACCAATTTCGCGGTGGCCGATTTTTGGCGCTGGTGGGTGGTGCATCTTTGGGTAGAAAACTTTTTTGAGTTATTCACAACCATTGTGGTGGCTTACTTTTTTGTCACCCTAGGGCTGGTTACCACCAAGACCGCCATCCGGGTGGTTTATCTGGATATTATTCTTTTCATGGGTTCGGGCTTCATCGGCACAGGCCATCATTACTACTGGACCGCCCAACCGGCCATCAACCTGGCGCTGGGCGCTTTTTTCTCAGCCATGGAGGTGGTCCCTCTCCTTCTTCTCACCCTGGAGGCTTATGATTTCGCCAAGTTACGGAGAGGAGAAGCCGGTACCAAAGAAGCCGACGGTTTCTTCGCCCATTACTGGGCCATCATGTTTCTGATCGCGGTCGGATTTTGGAATTTTCTGGGAGCGGGCGTTTTCGGGTTTCTCATCAATCTGCCTATCGTGAGTTATTACGAACACGCAACCTATCTGACCCCGAACCATGCCCACGCGGCCCTGATGGGAGTTTACGGGAATCTGGCCATCGCGGCATTGGTGTTTGTCCTGCGGTTCCTGGTAAAGCCGGAACATTGGTCCCACCGGACACTTAAAATTTCTTTTTGGTCGCTGCAGATAGGACTGATGTCGATGCTCCTGATCGACATTTTTCCTGTGGGAATTATGGAGATGGTCCAAAGCTATACTCGGGGCTACTGGTTCGCGCGCAGCGCCGATTTTTGGAACCAACCCATTGTGATAAAGCTCACATGGTTACGGATGATCGGAGACCTAATTTTTGTGTGCGGCGGTGTTTTGCCTTTACTGTATTTCACAGCCCGGTCGATGTTTTACCTGAAACGCGCGGATAAACTTGAGTAGAAAATCTTTGACGCTTTATACCGTTGGTCATTCCACGCGCACTTTGACGGAGTTTTTGAAGCTCTTGAAGGCTCACGCCATCCGGCAACTGGTCGATGTGAGAACTGTTCCTAAGTCGCGTTATGTCCCCTGGTTCAACCAGAAAAAACTCTCTTTAAGCCTTCAAAAGGCGGGCGTTCATTATCACCACCTGCCCGCTTTAGGTGGTTTGAGACATACCCGAAAAGATTCGCCGAATGGCGGCTGGCACAACGCGAGTTTCCGCGGTTTCGCTGATTACATGGGAACTTCGGAATTCGAAAAGGGGTTGAAAACCCTGAACGCCCTGCTGCCAAAACGGAAAACCGCCGTGATGTGCGCTGAATCCGTGCCCTGGCGGTGTCACCGATCCCTCATCGCGGACGCTGAAACCGCGCGGGGTATCCCAGTGCAACATCTCATGAGTCCGACATCCTCACGGCTTCATGAAATGACATCCTTCGCCGTAGTAAATAAAAAAACTAGACCTCCGAAAGTTTCCTATCCGTTCGACGATGATGGCAAAAGCCGATTAAAATCCTCTAAAATATCTAAAAATTAGTTCAATAAGGCTAAACGATGAAAAGAGAAAAATTCCTGTGGTCCTTAACCCAGGGCCACCACGGGGCGCTGGTAGGGGCCCGAAACATCCGCAACCGGCTGGTTTCGGTCGGCGTGAATGAAACCCATTCGCTTTTAAAACTAAGCGAGGAAGTATCCCTGTTTTTTGAATATGACCTGTCGGAACATTTTCGCGGTGAAGAAGATGAAGTTTTGAGGTTGTTTGAGGCCCACGCGGGACCGGGCGACGCGGATCTTTTAAAAATCAGGAAAGACCATGAAGCCATAGAGCTTCTCGCGAAAGCCTTGACCAAAAACGAGCTTCAGCTTTTCGCCGATACCCTGACGGCTCATATCCGTTTTGAGGAGGATATTTTCTTTCCGAGAGTTGAGGCGGCCCTGACCGATGAGGAAAAAAATATTCTCGCGGAACGACTTCCGGCTTATAAACCCGGGGCGTCCTATTGCCCTTTGCCGGCATAAACCAAAGTTTTTCTTCCCAGATAAACTATCAAAACGAAGTTTTGATCAGCTTCTCTTTCCAGGCTGATAAATCTTTTTGAACGGCTTCGATTTTTTTCTGAAACCCATCGTAAGCGAACTGGCCCATGGGGATATGAAGCGGCGGGTTGGGGCTCCTGACCACCTCAATCATCAGCTTCGCGGCTTTGACCGGATCGCCGTCCTGCTTCCCGTCCCGTTCAGTAAAGTGCTTCATGAACTCGCCCACCGGGGCGGAATCGTAAGCGTCGATTTTCTTTTCTGCTATTTTTAAAGACGAACCGGCGAAAGCGGTTCGGAAGGGCCCCGGTTCAACCAGCGTGACTTTGATATTAAAAGGAGCGACCTCACCCGCCAACGCTTCGCTCAGACCCTCCAGGGCGTACTTGCTGGCGTTATAAAGACCCAAGCCCGCGGTCGCTTTAAAACCCGCGATCGAGGAAAGCTGAAGAATATGCCCCGACTTTTGTTTTCGAAGAAGCGGCAGGACGCATTGAAGAACGTTCATAACACCGAAGAGATTGGTTTTAAAAAGATCCCTGGCTTCGGAAAGGCTGACTTCTTCCACCGTTCCCATGAGTCCGTAACCGGCGTTGTTGACCACCACGTCGATTCGTCCAAAAGTCTCGACTGCCTTATCCACCGCCTCTTGAACCTGGCCGGGTTTGGTGACGTCCATTTGGACCGCGATGGCTTGACCCGGATAGAGTTGATTAAAGTATTCCACCTGCTCGGCCTTGCGCAGGGTACCGACCACATGATCACCCGCCTGGATGACTTCTTCGGCCAGACATTTTCCCAGCCCGCTGGAAATTCCCGTGATAAACCAAACCCGTTTTTGTTCTGTCATGTCCTGCTCCTTAACCTCTCATCAGCCCGGCGGGAAGAAAACCAAAAATACCGTGGCACCCGCCAGCAAAACACCGATGCCCGTTTCGATTTTATAAAGAACCGTATGGGTGCCCCAGTCGCCCCACTTGGGTTTGTAAAGATAGCCGAAGAGCGCGCCGCTAGCAAAGCCCCCGATATGCGCCGCGTTATCCGCGTGAAGCACAAACCCCATCATGACTGTATAAACTAGCTACTTGACCATCACGTCCCGGATGCCGTGACCCATGCGAGTGCCGTCGCGCTGGCCCCAGCCTGCCGCCACGCCGATGAGGCCCATGATGGCTCCCGAGGCGCCGATAGCCAGCCCGTGAGAAATCCACATCTCGCTGGCGATATTGCCGATGATGCCGGTAACCATATAGAGAAACAACATACGGCCCTTGCCGAAAATCTGCTCCACCATGGGTCCCACCTGCATGAGGGCAAAAAGATTAAACGCGATGTGAAGCAGGCCTGCATGCAGAAACATAGCGGTGGAGATGCGCCAAAACTGGCCTTGTTCAGTGAATTCCTTTGCGTGAGCGCCGAAGCGGATAAGGGTGTCCTCGTCAAAAGCCAAAAGACCGCCGAGACCTTGATAGATCACCATCCGAACGTAAATGAAGATCATTACGAGAGTCAGCAGACTGCTGACCGACTGCACCTGGGGCAGGCCGATGCCTGCCCGCTTGAGAACTTCCAGCCAGTGGGGCATTAACAACTTTCCGCAATTCAAACAGGTTTTATGGCTCTCATCCTGAAGGGTGCCGCAATGGGGGCAGACTTTGTGACGGTAGCGGACCTCTTCCACCGTGTTTGCCGCTCTCTGCTTGGATTGTTTCCAGGAATCCCGCCAGGTCATCAGTTTCCAGCGGATTTTGACTTTGTTCATTCCGAAGAATCCGGCGATATCGGTCAGCCAGTCAATCCAATCACTTTGGGGTTCGTTCATGCGGCTCAAATTACGATAAAACCCCTTAAAAATCCAGAATCATCCGAAAATGGTAATTTGTTAATTTTAGGTAAAGAGTTCTTCATGCCGGTCTTTGAAACGCCGCTCTCGCCTATAGTGACATCCTTCCAGTTCAAATTTCGGAGACACTTATATGATTAATAAAGCTTTTCTGAACAAATTCATGGTCAAGCCGGGCAAAAAGCTGTCCTTCGATGAGCTCGATCCGGGCTGGGCTTCCCACAAGGATCTTCTGGATAAATTCGGCGAGGAGCGGGTCAAAAAAATCGCCAAGAAAATTTTAACGCGCAACCTCGACAGCCTGAACCAGGCCCATAACCTGCTCTGGGCCAGCGACACCTACGGCGTTCTGGTGATTCTTCAGGCCATGGACGCGGCCGGCAAGGACGGCATCATCCGCCATGTCATGTCGGGCCTGAACCCCCAGGGTTGCATGGTGCACAACTTTAAAAAACCGACCCCCGATGAGCTGGACCACAACTTTCTGTGGCGCTACATGAGAGCCCTGCCCCAGCGGGGCCGCATCGGCATTTTCAACCGTTCTTATTATGAGGATGTTTTAGCCGTTAAAGTTCACCCTGAATTTTTGGATTTTCAAAAACTTCCCCCCGGCGTGCGCAGCGAGAATCTTTGGAAACACCGCTACAGCGACATCAACCACTTTGAAAAACATCTCACCCGCAACGGCATCGTGATCCTGAAATTTTATCTGCACATCTCGAAAGATGAACAGCGCCGCCGCCTGCTGGACCGTCTGAACAACCCGGCCAAACATTGGAAGTTCTCCGACAACGACCTGCCCGAGCGCGCCCACTGGGACAAATACATGACCGCTTATGAGGACGCCATCACCGCCACTAGTACCGAATGGGCGCCCTGGTACGTGATACCCGCCAACCACAAGTGGGCGTCGCGGACCCTGGTGGCCGACATTTTGACCGGCACCATTTCAGGCTTGGGCCTGGATTTCCCGAAAATCACGCCCGAGCGGAAAAAGGCTTTGGAGCGGGCGAAGATACAACTGGAAGCCGAGAGGGAAGAAAACGGCGAGGAAGGCTTGTCGGCTTAAACACCGATCATCAAGCCGTTATCTTTTAAGAACATGACGTGAACCATCTATTTCATAGGCTTTATCGGCTAAACTAAACCCTTATGATAACTTCAAGCCGCAAACCCATTTTACTTCTGGGGCTTTGTCTGACTTTGTTCGGTAATGCGAAAGCCCAGGAAACCCCAGCCTCGCCCAGCCGGGACTATTACCCCGTCGTCTCCGTCCTTTATGGCACCGACCGTGAATTCAAAAATGGCCGGCTAACCGGTAAAAACTCCTCCGACATTAGTTTCGGACAAGCTCAATTTACACTCCATCTTCACTACTTCCGAAAAGGCGACAACGACCAAACCTGGTGGCGCCCCCGAAGCGCGTCTGAAAAAAGTTTCGGTTTACAACCGCTCACCCCATTGGATGAAAAAAACTTCAACCATGCCCTGCGCAAGGACACCTCCAACGAAACCTTTATTTACGTGCATGGTTTCTCAACTACTTTTGAAGAGGGCATTAAGGAAGCGGCCCAGATCGCCTATGATTTGCAACTTCCGGGAAAGCCCATTCTTTACAGCTGGCCGTCTCAAGGCCGCTTTTGGGCCGGCGATTACAATACGGATCAGAAGACGGTCAACCACCCCGATTCGATCGACCATCTCAAAACCTTTATCCGGCAGGTACTGGAAAAATCGGGCCCGGGACAGGTTCATCTGGTGGGTTTTAGCATGGGAACCTATCTTTTAACCCGGGCTCTTATGAAATTAACCGACGAAGGCCAGGACTTTTCCAAAGTCGGGGCTGTCATTCTCATTTCTGCCGATATCGACGCAGAAGATTTTAAAAACCGGTATTACCCCAAATTAAAAACAGCCCTGGATGGCAAACTGGTTCTTTATGTTTCAGCTCAGGACAAAGCCCTTGTCATTTCCTCTTCCCTCCACAACGGAAGGCCCCGGCTGGGGCAGGGCGAGGAAAAATCCACGCTCATCAGCGGCGTCACCACCATTGACGCCACCCAAAGTTCGAATGACTGCGGCATCTGCCATGGCCTTTCTCAAATCAACGGAGTCATCAACGATATGTATTTGTCCCTGCACGATGGACTGCCTCTGAACCAAAGACTCGTCGACGACTATGAGAAAAACGGGAATAAGTACTATGTGCTTTTCGATAACGTTCACGCCATCGAGACGCTTGAGGATTATAACTTCGCCGTCGCGGTGCAGCTGGGAACCTATTTCGATAACATCAAGCTCATTTGGCTTCCCGATCCGGCTTGGGAAATCACGGCTGGAATTAACCACGCCTTTTTACCCACCGAGCTGGAATTGCGCTGGAACGTCACCACTTCACACCTTCGCTTCTATTTAAACGCGGGAGTGGATTATTACGACCGGAGCAGCGGCTCCACCGGCTGGGCGGCGCACGGCGGACCCGGCATCGAATTGGTATCCGACTCGGGTTTGGGAATAGGGCTGGAATGGGACGGGGTGGCGGAACTTTCCCGTTCTCCCGCCGTCATCAGCGGATCCTATTTGGACCAGTTATTGAACAACGACGGTTTTCCCCTGAGCGGCTTTCGGCTTCAATTGATCCGCTATTTCGATTTCAACAAAATCTTGAATTAAAAAATTTGGTCAGACCGCCCATTTTTTGCTCTTGGAAAAATCAATTGGTGGAAAAGCTTCGGTTTTATCCGTGGCTACGACCAACTGAATCCCGTCGGGGCCCATCGCCGGGATAAATCCAACTACTTTCAAACCCCGCATTTTGAATGTCTCCGCCGGAAATCCATTTTTCGCGGGCCAGGTAAATTCGCCCGAATCACCGGACCCGCCGCTTTGGCCCAGACTGCTTTTGGCCCAGTTTGCGAAATCAGATGAGACACTCTTGTCTAAATAAAAGGTCATATAGCCATGGGGATCATTTTCATGCGCGCGGGACGAATCCATTTTTCCTTCTTTAATCAGCGTCGTGACGACCGCCAAACTCAGAGCCTTGAATTTCACCACCGGCGCCTGAAGGGTTTTTCCATCGGCGGTTTTAACAGTGAGGACCAGTTGCGAGGGTGTTGAAACGGGCGCCGGGGAATCGGCGCGGGTAATGTCTGTGCCAAAAAGACTAAAACCTAAAGCCAGGCTTATCATCTTCCAGTTCATCTTTTTCATATCAGACTCCCCTTTTCTTTATTTGCCCTGATATTTTATCACTGTCTTAAAAAGGCTCGTTGATACTGTAAATGAAAACGCTTCCGCCGTAACTAAAGCCGTAATCAACCCGGAAAATAATTCCTAATTCCTCAACCACATCAGACCTCAGACCCACCTGCCAGCTCATCAAAGGAAAGTTAGTAAAAGCGGTGCTGGTGATATCCCCCGCGTCTACAGAGGTGGCTCCGATCAGCCAGGGAAAGATGGGAAATCGGATTTCGCCCTGAAGGCCGTAAAAATCCAGACCGCGGAAACGGTTGGTGTTAAAGCCCCTTAATTCAGAGGTTCCTCCCAGCGCGTATTCAAATGAATAAGAAGGCTGGCCCGTCATGGTCCAGGCGCCGTTGGCCCGGAGCGCCAGAACCACATGATCAAAAAGCGTGACGTAGTCGCGGGCGTCCCCTTCCAATTGCCAGACATCCGTCCCAAGCCCGTTGTTTCCAACTGCCGGCAGGGTAAAAAGCCCCAGCTGGTAATAACTTCCCGAGTGCGGTTCAATGATAATGTCCCGGTAATCCCAAGTGGCCTGCGCGCCCACCCGAAACTCGGATTCATTGGCGAAGACCGTGATATTCGTTGTCGCGTTCCAATCGCGGTATAAGTACTCTACGGATGGCCCCAAATAAAAATTGTCTTTAAAAGAATATTGAAAAGACACGGTTCCAAAGCTTAATTGGCTCAGATAGGATTGATACGCGCCCGGCGTATTGTCGCCTTCACCGTAGTAATGTTGTATATCCGTGCCGACGGAGGCGCTCACGTCCAGCAGCCATTCGTTCGGTCGCCGCCATTGAAAGCGCTCCTTGTACCTTTCATAACCGTCAAGATTCGTGAGATAAGAAGTTGTCAGCCTGGTTTGGGTTTCCGGATCGTACAGGGCCAGAGCCGCGCCCAACAGAATCCCGTAGGTATCCTGATAGCCGGCGAATGGAATAGGCAAAATCTGGATGGGCGGCTGGGCCGCGGTGGTCACGGCCTCTGCCGCCGGATATTGGGGATTAAGCCATTGGGACATCGGTGAAAGGGATAAAGAGAATGACCTTGTCGTAATAGTCGGAAATACTTCTATTGAAACGGGAACATCATCTTCATCGAACGCTTCCACCAAATCCTGGCTCCGGGCTGACACCGCGATCAGAAAAAACGTTATAAAAACAGCCGCAATATAAAACGGCATTATTTTTTTATTCATCTCAAACTTTCTATTCAAAATAATTTATTGAATTAAAAAGGCAATCTTTAACCGGCAGGAACGGTTCAGGTTTTCTCTATCTGAACAATCAGTTGAATCTGCTGAAGAACGGAGGAGACCTTCTCACATTTTTCTTTAGAACCCATATAAACGAGCGCTTTGCCCTTTTGGTGAACCCGGATGGTCAGCTCCACCGCCCGCTCCAGAGCGTAACCGGTGGCTTTCTGGATTTGAAGAATGACTTCGTCGAAGGAATGAACTTCGTCGTTGAACAAAACGACCTGCCAGGGATTGTCCAGTTCTGTTTCTGTATCCGTTTGGTTATCAATAACTTCTTGTTGGTTCGTTTTCATCCTCAACCCGGTGAATTGGATTTACGTCTTCATCCACATTATATTATGAATTCAGATCGTAAAGTTGCAGTCCCCCCATGCCCCTCTGTCCGGCGCCAAAACCATTGTTGGGGGCACCATTAATTCCCCGTCCCGTTGGATGGATATCCGATGTTTCGGGCCCGGGTCTTTCCACTCGCCATAAGGAGGGATCAACCAATTTACCGTGGTCCCGCACCCACTGGGCGATTTTCGCCCGCTCGCTATTGGGATCATTGCCAAAACCACCTGGGCCGCCGCCCCAGCCACCCGGATTGCCCTGCCCCCCAGCGCCCGCTTGTGTACCCCCGCCGCCATTGCCTTGCCCGCCCTGCCATGGTTGTCCATTGGGTCCGCCGTTGTTACCAGGCCCGCCAAAACCGCCCCGTCCGCCTATCAGCATGTAGCGGAATTCACCCGCTTTGACTTTGGCGATAAATTGATCCAGAGTTAGGGTGGGATCGCCGCCCATAAAACCGCCGATAGAAATGGCCGGTAACCCCGTTTGAATGATAATGGACGAAACCGATTGGCTATTTTGAGCCACTACCAGATATTTAGCGTTTGGTTCATGCGCTTCTAAAAAAGATAATAATTTTTGGTTATTCGTTTCCTCGGCAAAACCTCCCCGGCCGCCAAATCCCTGGCCCCCGTTGCCCGAAAGCAAATTAGGGTTGGCCTCCACCGACCGGTCCGGAGCCAAAACCGCGGTCAAGGACCAGACCGCGGGAGAAACAAATAACGTGAATAACCCCACTCCAAAAGCCAGCGGCAACCAGCGGTGTGAGATTTTTTCTGACTGAACCGGTTCACGTAACGCGGTTAAACCAATCACCGACAATCCTATACCCGCAAACAAAACGGGCAAGACAACTTGTTGCCAATGAGGGTATCCGGACCAAATATAAACCTGCCAGGCTAGGGTCAGTAAAAAAGCAGCGGGAAGTAAAAACCAATTTTTCTCCCTGGCGATAAAGGACGCCCAAAGAGCCCTCGCTCCAATTCCGGTTAAAGCCGCCAGCGGCGGCGCCAGCATCACAATGTAATAGGTATGCATACCGCCTTTCATAAAACTGAACACCAGAGCGTAAGTTAAAAACCAGACGAACCATAAAAGTACCGCGGCATGACTTTTCTCAAGCGGCCACCAAAACGGAACTTTTTTAACCGCGGCCCAGAGACCCAGAAGGACCAAAGGCAAGAACCAAATGATCTGTCCCGCCATATTGGGGTCGGCTAACAGAAGCAGTCCCGGCTGCCCAGTACCCATTCCGCCAACCCCGCCTCCGCGACGGTTACCCCGGCGGTTTTGCGAAACAGCGCTTCCATTGGCATCCATGGGACGGTTTTGAGTTGGATTTGGATTCACTTGATTAGAATCAGCCGCGGGAGTCGGAACAGCGTTCGTCGTTGCGGTAGGAGTTGCGGCTGGAGTCGGCAGACCACCCCGTCGCCGGGAAAGTAACCGTTGAAATCCGTTCCATCCCAGGGACAAACTAATCATGGAATTATCCTGCGTGCTTCCCACAAAGGGTCTCTCGGAAGCGGGCGTAAAATCCACCGCTAGAGGCCAGGACAAAGCCACCACCGCCAGGACTAAAGAGCCGATAATTAAATCCGCGAAGCGGCGTTTCCAGGGAACCACCGCGCCCACCCAGTAAAGTAAATAAAAAGTCGGCAGAACAATAAAGGCCACCAACATCTTGGTGTTAAATCCGATCCCGACTAGTGCCAGAGCCAACAGTAATAAACCCCGGCTGGACTTTTCGACCGCTAAAGACATGGCCCAAGCCGCCAGAAGAAGAACGAAGACCAGGCATTCGTCCGTATTGTTGTAGCGGTCTACCGCCACGCTGATGGGGCCCACTGCGATGGCCAACGCCGCGATCCAAGCCGCCCAAGCGTCAAACCGGCGGCGCACCAAAAAATAAACCAAGGCGACGGACAAAATCCCTTCCACTACTTGGGGAAAAATCAGGCTAAATCCGCTAAAGCCCAGCAATTTGGCGCTAAGGGTTTGAAACCACAAAGAGACCGGCGGCTTATCCACCGTCACCCAACCCACAGGATCAAAGGAAACATAAAAGAAGTTATGCCAGTTCATCATCATGCTTCGCACCGCCGCGGCGTAATAGGAATTGCCGTAGCCGTTTTGGTCCAGACCCCATAGCCTTAAACCCGCCGCAAGCACAAGAATGGAAAAAAGCCCCAGCCATTCCCAAAATCGGGAGTGGGTTGAGCCTTCTGTTTGAATCGAATGCTGAGTGTTATTCATGGATTTTTAGACGTTCGGTTCATCCTTGAGTGTTAGTTTAAATATCAAAAGCCTTGGCCAGTTCCATCATCTTTTCCAAGTTCAGCTGTTCTCCCCGAATTTGAGGGTCAATATTCACTTTTGCCAGCGCGATTAAAACTTCCTCAGCCGGTTTTCCTAAAAACTTCAAAGAATTGGTGATGACCTTGCGGCGGCTTTGAAAAATTCCCCGGCTGATGGCGAAAAGGCGTTTTTCAGTCGCGCCCGAAAGAGGCAATTCCCGTTTTACATCAATCTCGATAAAAGCCGAATCTACCTTGGGGGCAGGGCGAAAACAGCGGGCCGGCACATCCGCCACTTTACGGACATAGCTGTAATAGGACGCGCAAACACTCAAAGCGCCGTAGGCTTTACTGCCCGGCTTGGCCACCAGCCGGTCCGCCACTTCTTTTTGGATCATCAGGTAAATTTTCCGGACAATGGATTGGTGCTCGGTTAAGAGTTTGATGATGAGCGGCGTGGTGAGGTAATAGGGAATGTTGCCCGCTACCGTGATGAGAGCGGGAGGCGGAGGTGCCAAAGAAGTGATATCCAGTTTCATGATATCGGCCTTGATGAGCGCCATACCCTGAGTCTGTCCGAACTTGCGTTCCAACATGGCGAAAAGTTTATGATCCATCTCGACCACGGTTAACAGCCGGTCTTTTTTGGCCAATCTTTCGGTTAAAACCCCATAACCCCCGCCCACTTCCAGCAGCACATCCCCGGGCGGGCAATTGATGGCCTTCTCGATTTTTTCGACGATATTGTTATCGGTGAGAAAGTTTTGCCCCATGGATTTTCGGGGCCGGTATGAGAACTCTTCAAAGAGATTAGCGATAGATTCCATGGGCCTATTATGTCAAAGCTGATAATTTACCGGGCTAATTTTTCAGCCAGCTTCATCGCGGCGATCATGCTGTGCGGCTGGGCCACACCGTTGCCCGCGATATCAAAAGCGGTTCCGTGGTCCGGCGAAGTACGGACATAAGGCAGACCCAGAGTCATATTCACGCCGTTCTCGAAGGCTAGGAGTTTGAAGGGAATCAAACCCTGGTCATGGTTCATGCAAAGTACCGCGTCGTATTTGCCCAGCGAGGCCCAATAGTAAAGGGTGTCTGGCGGGTGCGGTCCCGATACTTTCCAGCCTTTGCGTTGATACTTGGCAATCACCGGTTTCAAGATTTTGATTTCTTCTTTTCCAAATGCGCCGTTCTCCCCGGCATGGGGGTTGACCCCCGCCACCGCGATCCTCGGGTTGGACAAGCCAAACCACTGGCGAAGCGATTTGTGGGTAAGGTCTAACCGTTCGCTGACCAAAGCGGGCGTCACGGACTTGACTGAGTCTTTCAACGCGACATGGATGGATTGAAGCACGATTTTAAACGGCCCACCCACCATCATCATGGCGAAAGATTTTGTTTTGGAAAGATGCGCTAATAATTCGGTATGTCCCGGAAAAACACAGCCGCCTTTGTGAATCGCTTCTTTGCTGATAGGGGCTGTCACAATGGCTTTCACTTTACCCTGCAAGGCCAGCTTGGACGCTTCGTAAATATAATCAACCGCCGCCACGCCGCAAGCGGCGGAAACTTGGCCCATCTCCACTTTCTCAGCGCCTCCCAAATCTAATACGCCTACTTGGCCCTGAAGTCCGTAAGCGTCTTCAACTTTTTGGATTTGAGTTAAAGAAATTTTGACCTTGAAGAGTTTGGCTAATTGGCGGAGATAATCAAAATCACCCACAATGACATAGAGCGTGATGGTGTTTTTAGAAAAAGTCGCCAAGGCCTTAAGCGCCACTTCCCCCCCAACACCAGCGGGATCACCCATAGTGATCGCGATAAGTGGTTTTTGAGTGGAATGACCCTTCATTTTTAAAGTACTTTGGCCGCGAGCGCCGCCAAAGGCGACCGTTCGCTCTTGGACAAGGTAATGTGTCCGGCCAGTTCATGACCCTTGAAACGCTCTGCCAGGAACACAATGCCGTTGGAGGACGCGTCCAGGTAGGGGTTATCAATCTGGTAGGGGTCTCCCGTCATGACGATTTTAGTGCCGACCCCCGCGCGCGAAACAATCGTCTTGATTTCATGAGGCGTCAGGTTTTGAGCTTCATCCACGATCATGTATTGCTTTGGAATTGAACGGCCACGGATATAAGTGAGGGCTTCCATTTCGAGTTTATGGGAATCGAGCAGATACTGGACTTTGTCGTCTACTTCTTCCGTATCGTTCTGCAGATGTCCCTTATCAAGAATAAATTCTAGGTTGTCAAAAATCGGCTGCATCCAGTTCATGAGCTTCTCGTCTTTGGTGCCCGGCAAATAACCGATGTCTTTCCCGAGCGGAACAATAGGACGAGAAACTAAAACTCGGCGATATTTCTTTTCATCAAGGGTTTTCAGCAATCCAGCGGCCAAAGCTAAAAGGGTTTTACCCGTTCCGGCCGAACCGACCAGCGTCACCAGGGAAATGCGGTCATTTAAAAGCAAATTAAGGGCAAACTGCTGTTCACGGTTGAGGGCCTTAATTCCCCAGGTTTCAGGTTCTTTAAACCAAAGAGGCTGCGCCATTTTGGCAGAATCCTTGTAGACCGCTAAAGCGGTTTTCCCTTCATGAATATCGCTTTTAAGAAGTAGAAATTCATTTTCATAAAGTTTCTGATCGGAGTAATGAGCTAGAGAAAGTTTGCCTGTTTTGTAAAACTCGTCAATGCTCGAATCCGGTACCGTCAAGGTCGTCCAGCCCGAGTAGAACTCATCAATATTGACTTTGTTGGTTTCGTAATCCTCCGCGGGAACGCCTAAGGCGTCAGCCTTGATGCGGACGTTGATGTCTTTAGTGATAAAGCGGACATTCTCGCCCTTTTCCTTTAGCGCCAGGGCGATACCAATAATGTTGTTGTCGACTTTCATGTGCGAAAGGGCCGGGGGTAAATGGCCGTTGGGAGTGCTGATATCAACCCGGACTTTTCCGCCGTTGGACAGCATCACCCCTTCCTGCAAATTGCCCTTTTTGCGCAGGGCGTCCAACAGACGGGCGACCTCACGGGCGTTACGGCCCCTTTCGTCCTCGTATTTTTTAAAAGTATCCAACTCCTCAATGACGCCCAGGGGAATAACCACATTGTTGTCCTCAAAAGTTTCAAGGGCCCTGGGGTTGTGAATGAGTACGTTGGTATCGAGAACAAAAGTTTTAATCATGAGGCGCGACCTCCCAGACGGGAAAGATAGGGTTCCGCCCATACCCAAAAAATGCGGGCGAGGCTGAAAACCCATTGTGACGTTTGGTGAAAAGCTTGAGACCAAGACAAAATTTTAGGACAGACAAGACAAACCAAAAACAGAAATGTGACCAGATTTCCCGTCAAAATAAAAATCAACGAGAACACAACCCCGCCTTCCTGCAAATCCGGCTGATGGTGCGACAGCGAATAGATCGTGAGAACCACGTGAAAAGCGTAAGTAAACCCCATCAACGCGATGAAGTAGATTCTATGCGGTTCGGCGGCGACTAAATAGAAAAGAAGGGTAACAGCCGTGTAAAAAGGAAAGACATAAGGCGCCAGGCAGATGAACACATGGGACTTGTTCACTACCGTATTGCCGCCCTTGTCCGACGCTTCCAGGGAAGAAACTTTGCCGCCCATCATGACTGCCGCCAAAGCGTGGGTCAGTTCATGAGCCAACACATGACTGAAAACCGGTTTGTAGAGCAAGAAATGAATCAGAAGATAGACCACAAACCCGCCCATAAAAACCGCCGGTTCTTTTTGAATCCAGGGAATGAGAGGAAGGGTCTGGTACAAGACACAGACCACAGCCGCACCCAGCCAAATGAGTAAAATGCCGATGATGATTTTAAGGAAAAAACCGAGAATCGTTCTTATTAGGGCCAATGGAATAATGTCCAAGCGCGAGAAATGAACTGCTTATAGCTTAATCGAACCCACTTTTATCGTCTACGCACTTTAGCAATATTTAGTCTTTACCGGGATAGCTAACCGTAACGGCTATCTGATAAACCTCATCCCGGGGCAAGCGGCGGGCTTTGGCTACGGTCTTGACCGCCTCGGTTTTGGTCAAACCTTCTTCTTTCATTAATTGAACCAAGTGATCCTCCACAGAGAGACCTTCCCATTGGGGAGTTTTATCGTTCAAACCGGGAGCTGCGGCTTCTACTATCACCACCAACTCACCCAGCGGTTCATGCGTTTTAAAATGATTTAAAATCTCTTCTAAAGTGCCGCGTACAAACTCTTCGTGAAGCTTGGTCAATTCCCTGGCCGCCACCGCCTGCCGGAAGCCGAAAATTTCAAACGCATCTTTTAAAAAATCAACCAAACGGTGGGGAGCTTCATAGAAAACCAGGGTTTGTTCCTGTGTTTTCAGTTTCAACATTTCTTGCCGCCGATCGCCGGTTTTGGGCTGTAAAAACCCAATGAAGAGAAAGGGTGTGGGTACCAATCCCGAAGCGGGCAAAGCGGCCACCAGCGCTGAAGCTCCCGGAATCGGAACAACTTTGAACCCTTTTTCTAAAACGATCTTGACCACCTGATAACCGGGGTCTGAAATCCCCGGCATCCCCGCGTCGGTAACCAAGGCCACTGAACCGCCTTGAGCGAGTGTTACTAAAATATCGTCGGTTCTTTTAATTTCATTATGTTCGTAACAGGAAATCAGCTTCGCGGCTTTAATGCCGAAGTGTAATAAAAGCTTGGAGGTATTTCGGGTATCTTCCGCCGCGATCAAAGTAACTTCTTTCAAAACTTTCAAAGCCCGGAAAGTCATGTCGTCCAGATTGCCGATCGGGGTCGCAACCAAATAAAGCGTCGAGGGTTGAATCGCGTTTTTTTCAGCCACGTTTCACCCGCTTTTTACTTTTGGGGACATTTGCGCTTTTGAATGCTGGTTGGGGTTTGGCCGTGAATTGAATTTTGAGTTTCTCAATCCCCCACCAAACCATATAGCCGAGCGTTAGACCCAGGGCATAGCCGGCTAAAACATCCGAGGGATAATGAAGTCCCAGATAAACGCGGGACAGTCCCACCAAAAGAGCGATGACCACAAAAAGCGGCGTCCAGCATTTAAAAGCCATGGCTAACAGAAACACCGAAGACCCCATGTTGGCCGCGTGGCTGGAAGGAAATGCGAATGAAGAGCTTGGACCGTCGGGCGTTAAAACTCCATTTAATGCGTTGCAAGGCCTGATCCGCTCCACCATGTATTTAAGAACATGCGAAGCGATCTGGTCTGAAAGTAAAACACCTATGAAAAGACTCAAAACCAGCCAGCGGCCCTTGGCTTTACCCCAGATAAGCCAATAAACAAAAAGCGGAACAATGATCAGATAAAAATGATGAATGTCAGTGATAAAAGAAAAGAAGCTGTCAAAAAAAGGATTGGACCAACCTTCGTTGATCCATCGAAACACCGCCACGTCGAGGGAATAAAGAAAAGAAACCAAGGATTAGACTGCCGGAACGGCGGGGTCTTCCGCCGGCAAAGAAGCGTGAATATCCGCCAGTGTCTTCATTACCCATTCGGGGTCGTTGGAGGTCAAAAGGGTTTGCCGCATTTCCTTCGCGCCTTCAAAGCCCTTAAAATAATGGGTCAAGTGTTTGCGCATTTCCAATAAGCCCATGCGTTCGCCTTTCACTTCAATGGAACATTGCAATTGTTCCAACGCCACACCGATTCGAAACTTCAGCGATGGCGCTTTCATCGGCTTGCCCGTTTCCAGGTAATGGTTGATCTCCTCAAATATCCAGGGTGAGCCCATGCTTCCTCGGCCGATCATGATGCCGTCGCAGTTGGTCTGGCGGAAAAGGTTATAGGCGTCTTCGGCGCATTTCACATCGCCGTTGCCAATAATCGGGATATTTGCTTTTTGTTTGAGCCGGGTAATGACGTCCCAATTCGCTTTGCCCTCAAACATTTGACTGCGGGTGCGCGCGTGAATGGCCAAAGCTGAAGCCCCTGCGCCTTCCACTGCTTCTAAAACTTCAAACACCGCATTGTCCATGGCATCATAACCTGCCCGGGTTTTCACCGTGATGGGAATCCGGCCTTCGGTGGCTTTGACCATGGCCTCCACAATCCATCCCGCTCTTTGCGGTTCTTTTAAAATCGCGGACCCCGCGTCGCATTTAAGGATTTTTCCCACAGGACAGCCAAAGTTGATATCAATCACGTCCGGATGAACCTCGTTCATCACCATCTTCGCCGCTTCGCCCATAATCGTCGGATCGCCGCCAAAGAGCTGCACACCGACGGGACGTTCGGGCTCGGTAAATTCCATCAGCTCATTACTTTTATCCCGTCCACTGCCGAACAAAGCCCTCGAGCTGACCATCTCGGTCACTACCATGGCAGCGCCATGGCGTCGGGCCAAACGGCGGAAAGCGGTATCGGTGTAACCGGCCATCGGAGCCAAAAAGACACGGCCATCGAGTTTGAGTTTGCCCATGTTAAATTCACGGGCTGGTTTGCCCAAAGAATTCCACGGCGAGTCCATTAACTCTGGCGCTTGTGCCGATGGCTGATGGTTTTCTAAATGATTTTTAGGTAATACGCTCATCAGTTAAATGAAACCTCTTTTGCTTCCTGCAGTTTGGCAAACATGTAGAAAAGTTCTTTTCCCAAAGAGGGTAATGAAAAGCCATAAAGCGATTTTGCCTAAGGAATAATCAAAAGGTATGTTTTGCATGGGGTTATTCTAACAGGCTTCAGTAAAAGGAAGCACGGGGAAGTGCGGTCGAAGACAAATCCGCTATTTTCCCTTTGGAAATTTGATAAGCGCCCAGCCCCGCGATCATGGCCGCGTTATCGGAACAGTACTGGGGAGGCGGCACCCGAAAAGCAATGTCCCTGGGTTCGGTTTCTTTATACAAAACCTCTCGAAGAGCCTGATTGCAGGCCACACCCCCACCCATGACTAAACTTTTAAATTGTCCCTCATCCAGCAGCACTTCGACTCTCGACAAAATTTCCTCTAAAACCGTATTTTGAAATTTAGCTGCCAGCTGGTATTGTTCCGCTTCATTTTTGGGTAGGCTCTTTTGAAGCTCTAAAGACACCGCTGTCTTCACCCCGCTAAATGAAAAATCCAGGGTTTTGTCTTTCATACGGGCTTTGGAAAAAGTCTGGGTCGTTTGAGGAGATAACTTCGCCATTTTTTCGATCAAAGGGCCGCCCGGATAACCCAGTCCCATCAGTTTGGCGACTTTGTCAAAAGCCTCCCCCGCCGCGTCATCCCGGGTCGAAGCCAAAAGTCTATATTGGCCCCAGTCGGCCATGTGGTAAATCTCCGTATGACCGCCCGACACCACTAAACCTAAAGCGGGAAAAACCACCGGCGGCGCGTCCAGTTGAGCGGCGTAAAGATGGGCTTCAATGTGATGAACGTTGGCCAACGGCAGTCCCAACCGGAAGGCCAGGGCCTTTGCCGCAGAAAAGCCGACCAAAAGAGCTCCGATCAATCCGGGAGCAGCGGTGACCGCGATACCGGTCAATTGATCAAAAGTCACGTTGGCTTTTTTGAGGGCTTCTTTGACTAAAAAAGGCAGGCTCTCCAAGTGAAGCCGGGAAGCCACTTCGGGTACAACCCCGCCGTAGCGTTTATGCAAATCCATTTGGGATGAAATTTCGCAGGATAAAACCTGACTGGCATTTTTAACCAGCGCCACCGCGGTTTCATCGCAAGAAGACTCAATGCCTAAAACCAGACTGTCCATAGGAATTATTCTTTCACCACTTCGGAAGCGTAAACAAACTGGTAACCTTCGTTTTGAAGTTTTTGAACCACCGTTTTGAGAGTTTTGAGAGTGATCACGTTAAAGTGTCCGATAGCCACGGCCAAACCACGCTTTTTAGCGTAGGCGGCGGTCAATCTCATTTGTTTTAAAACAACCGTAGGCGACTTTGTATTGTCCAAAAAGAATTCCCGTTGAGCCACCGGCAGCCCCACCGCGCGAGCGGCCTTGCTGACAACCGCTTTGGATGACGTGCGTGAATCGATCACAAACATATTTTCCGCTTTAAGTTCTTCACAAACCGCCGTCATTAAACCAAGATCCGTCGTCGCCACCGAACCCATGTGGTTATTCAAACCCCGGCAATTGGGTAAATCGGCCAGGCCAGCCTTTACTTCTTCTTTGGCTTTTTCAACATCCATACCTTTTTTTAAGTATTCCTTGTAAGCGCCCGCACGCACGTGATCATGGCCTTCCATGGGTAGGTGGCACATCACTTCCACACCATGGTCGGAAAAATCCTGCGCTAAAAAGTTGGAGTATTCGGTATGGGGAATGATGGAAACCGTCACTGGAACCTTAAAATCATAAAGTGCTTCCAGCGCCGGGCCTTTTTGATATCCGCCGTCATCGATAATAACGCAGATGCGGGGTTTGGAAGTAACCACCCAATCGATCTGAACCGGGGTAAGCGAACCGCTGGCGTAAAGGCAGGAATAAACCGTCCCCACACCCGGTCGATCCTCCCCCTTCACCGGTTCCATCAGCTTCGCGCCCAAAGGAGCGACGGCCCGGCCTAACAGGTCGGCCAATTGTTGGGCCGTATAAAGCTCAGGAAGACGGTAACTTTCCCAACGAGTATCGACTCTTTTTCCATCCACCATGGTGGTTTGGATTTCCGGAGCCTGAATTTGAAGTTTAGCGAGATCAAGGTTTTTTAATTTGGCGTCCAGCACATTCCTCAGCGCGTCAGGATCCTGGGCATTGGAAACTGCGGCCACCGTAGGGGGCGCTAAGGCTTGTGTTGTTTGAGTTGAAGGCGAAACCGAAGGCCCGCCCAAAAACCAATGAACCAGCAACCCTAAAACCGCGGCCACTAAAATGAGGGTTAAAAGGATTAAGGGGAACCCCGAGATGGTTCCCCTTTGGTTAAGCTTCAAACCAAAACCTTTGGACTTATTGATCATCATCGGTCGACGAATGCTTGGCCCGTTCTTGCTCTAATTTCTTTTCGCCGGCAATGGTCGTATCCTTCTTTTTAGGATACTTGGCCATCAACTGGCCGCTGATCTTACCGCCATTTTTAATAATCTGCTCGGCCACGGCAACCTGCGGGTCATGTAAAACCGCGTATTCCCGCGCTTCTTTATCGCCCAGCTTTTCGCTGACCAATTCCACGCTGATGCTGTCGCGGATATAATCCGCGTCTTTGACCAGTTCGTCCCTGTCGATTTTCTTGACGTTCTTCACGGCATAGTCGTAAAAACGGTCCAAAATTGCGTCGGTAACTTCAACGTCTTTCGTAACCACCATTCCCTCTTTCACCAGCGTCTCGGCGAATTTAATAGGAAGCTGCTTGGTATAAACCTTGACGGTGGATTCCGTAAGATCAGGTTCTTTCATGTCGAGGTCCGGCTCAATGCCGATGCCGTGAATGCAAACGCCTGAGGGGGTGTAGTACTTGGCCATCGTCAAGCGAAGAGCCGCCCCGTCGCTGTTTTCAAGAGGCAAAATGGTTTGAACCGAGCCTTTGCCGAAAGTTTTTTCGCCGATCAAAACTCCCCGTTTCCAGTCTTTCAAAGCGCCGGACACGATTTCCGCGCCCGAAGCGCTTCCTCCGTTGACCATCACCACCACCGGTTTTTTCCTGTCGAATTTATCGGCGTCATCCACATGAAATTCCTGTGTCTGATAGGCGCTGCGCCCTTTGGTGGACACGATCATGTCACCCTTCTTGCCAAAATAATCCGATACGCCCACCGCCTCGTTTAACAAACCGCCCGGATCGTTACGCAAGTCCACTACCAGACCTTTGAGGGGGCTTTCTTTTTCAAGATCGTCCACCGCTTTCACGAAATCATCGGTGGTGTTGTCGATAAATTCAGTGATTCGGACATAACCGATATGATCAGGAAGCATATAAGAATGAATACTTTCAATTTTAATGTTGTCGCGCACCAGGGTCACGTCAAATGGATCGGATAAACCAGGGCGGAAAATCGTGATGGTCACTTTGGTTCCGACCTTGCCCCGCAAAAGCTTAACCGCGTCGTTGATTCCCATGGTGTCGGTTTCGACAGTTCCGATCTTGACGATCTTATCGCCCGACTTGATGCCGGCCTTTTCCGCCGGGGTACCCTCAATCGGGGCAACTACGGTTAAATGATCGTCCTTGACGGCGATTTCAATTCCCAAACCGCCAAACTCTCCGGAGGTTTCGGTTTGCATTTGCTTATATTCATCGGGAGGCATGAACTGACTGAAAGGATCCAGCGTATTGACCATGCCTTGCAAGGCTCCATAGATGAGAAGTTTAGGATCGGTCTTATCCACATCCACGTATTTCTCCCGGATAATGGCCAAAGCATCCACAAAGGGATTGAGGTATTTATAAACGTCCTCATTGGTGACTTCAGGCTTTGTCACACCCCCCGTTTGAGTGGCGGCTCCAGCGGCAAAACTAACCGCCGATAAAACGATCAGCATTAATGCGGTCATCAATAACGATGGGCGACGATCCATTACTTCCTCCGAGTGTGTCTATAAATGGTGATGTCAGCGCTGCGGCGAACCGAAAGTTTAGACGTCTAATTCCGGTATTTCAGCCAATGAAGGGGGTCTTGAGGCACTCCATTTTTACGAATTTCAAAGTATAAACTGCTTCCTACCAGAGAATCCGTGTCCCCCACTGAACCCAAAACCTGTCCTGAGGCCACCGATTGGCCTTCCGAAACATTCAAATTGGCGGCTTGGGCGTAGAGAGAATAATACCCTCTCCCATGGTCTAAAATCACTAGTTTTCCATAACCTTTGAACCAATCGGCGAATTTCACTACTCCGGACGCCACCGCGTGGATGGGCGTGCCCTCAGTCGCCTGAATTTGAATGCCCGAGTTATCCACAACCAGATTGAATCGGGTGTCTTTAGCTTTACCAAAATAAGAAATGATCCTGCCCAATACAGGCCAGGGTATTCTCCCCCGGACCACCTGCAGTCCTTTGCCTTCTGGCATCGAACTTACTGACTCAACTTGATTCGGCACAGTTGTGGTGGCCTTGGTCGTCGATTTTAAAACAACCCTCTTCCGCTTTTTCTCCACACGGGCGGCTTCCTGAAGTATCTGCGAAACCTTGTTTTGGAGCTCATGCGCCGACTCGGTTAATTGCCGGATGGTCTCTTCCTGCAGTTCTTTCTGCTTGCGGATAGTTTCCAAAGAAGCCGTGCGATTCTTTTGTTCCCGGTCATAGTTCTTCTCTTTCCGGTCCAAAGTATTTAGAAGCCTTTGCTTTTGATTGGCTTCGACCGCCCAGAGAGTCGAAACTTTTCTCAGCCGGTCCTCATCCTGAACAATTTTAGTTAATAGTTTCTCATTACTTCTCGCCAGCACGATGCCAAATTTAAGCTTTCGGGCTAAATCCGTAACGTTATCCGCTTCCAGTAATCCCCCTAAAAGCGGACGGTGAAAGGAGGCGCGATAAAGGTCCCTTAAACGCCGGGCCAGCATTTGACGGCTCTGTTCCAACTCTTCCTGTTTCCCCTCTACCTTTTCTTGAAGCTGAGTACTTTCGACTTGGCTTTGTTGAAGAACCGCCTGGTTAGTTGCTTTCGCCTTACGGATTTTATGAAGCGTGATATCCACTTTATGAATACGGTTTAAAACGTGTTTTTCTTTAAGCTCGTTCCGCTTCTCTTTTTTCTTTTCTTCTTTGATTTTATTTTGAATATCTTTCAAACCCTCTTTGTTTTCTGAAAGGGATTCTTTGCTGACAGCCGAGGGGGTGACATCTTGAGATAACACTGGTCTCGCTGCCCATCCAGTTGTCATCAAAATAAGAAAAAGCGTTTGAAATAAAAACTTCACAGAATTTCTTTGACCCATTTTTTTTGAAGAGCCCAAAAGGCTCCCAAGGCGCCTATCACAACTCCCATAACAACTAAATGAAGGTAAAGACTGATCCATTCCTGTGCGGGAAGAGCGTTCAAAATATCAAACCCGCCGTATTTTTGAAGGGCTTCCCCCGCCCCGCGGCGGATGACTTCTAAAACCACCGTCACAATAATGGAGCCTAGAAACCCTTGAAAAATGCCTTCGCAAAGATAGGGTCCCCACCGCATCCATCCCGGCGCGCCCAGGCGAGCCATAGAAAGCATATCTTCCCGTCTGGCCCAAAGCGCCAGGGTGAGGGTATTAGCCACGATAAAAAGAGCGGTTAAAAAAACCAGCCCGGCCATTAAAAGACCCGCCCAGCGAATCACCTTAATCAGGTTTGAAATTGTCTCCCACTCGCCTTTGCCGTAGCTCACGTCGTCCACACTGGAATCTTTTTTTAAGTCCGCAGCCAGACTGTCGGCCTGGGCTATCGCCTCATCCTTGAGCACCACCGTAAAAGAATCGGTCAGAGGGTTTTCACCTAACACCTTCACCATCTGGTCGATCGTGGGATCTTTTCTAAAATCAGTCAAAGCGTCTTCCTTTGTCACCAGCTGGGTCGAACCCACCCGCGAGTCATGGGACAAAAAGTCCTGGATGCGCGCTCTGTCTGTTTGGGTGGTTGAAGCGGATAAAAACACCGCCATTTCAAACTTCTGGTTGGCCGAAGCGAAAAGATGATCCAAAACCCGGGACACTCCCAGAAACAATGAAAGTTGAAACAAGGTAGCCGCCACAATCACAACCACCGCCACCGACAATCCCTTCGCGCGGATCACCTGCAGGATTCCCTCTTTAATCACATAGCCCAGCCGGAATATGAAATTCATGAAATCTTCTCCTCAAGAGTATAAATCTTGCCGTTTTCTAACTGCACCCAGCGGATCGCCGGATGATTACCTGTTTTTTTCGCTTCTTCCAAAAAAGCTGCCTGACGAGCCGAAAGCACAATCGTCGTTCCCGTTTTATTGAGTTCCCACAAAAACCGAAACAAAATTCCAAAAGCGCCCGCTTCCACACCCTGGAAAGGATCATCTGCCAACAACAACCGGGGCCGGAAAATCATGGCTCGTAAAACCATCACCAACTGTTTTTCGCTGTCCGTTAAGGCATCGGGCAGCAACCTTGACTTGGCTGCCAACCCAGCCTTAGAAAGAAGCGATCCCACCGCGCCCAATGATTCCTTGTCCCAAAAACCTTTGGCTCTGAGGGTAAAAAAAACATTTTCCTCAACCGTCCGGTTTGAAAACAATTTGAAGTCCGAGAAAACCACACCCACATCCGACAGCCAATGCCGCTTTTGAGAAGAGGAGAACGCATAAGGGTCTTGATGATCGATACGAAGGGTTCCGGATGGCGGCCGGTATTCTCCCGCCAGCATTTTAAGAAAGGCCGTGGCGGCCAGAACATTTTCAGACAAAAGAACGTTGTAAGAACCTTCAGGGAAAGAAAAATAAGCGTCTTCCAGAATAGATAACCCAGAAACATCGGTTTGTGTAAGGTGAAAACCCTGGATAAGCATAGTCTTTAAATTACGGCAGGAACCCTTTGACCGCAAGGGAAATGGTTATAACGCTAAAAGGTTTCCAACCAGTATTTTTTAATCAATTTCCCAACTACTGTTATCACCGTGAATACTTTTAATATTGTCTGGCAAAATAAAGACTCCTACGGTTTTTTCAAATTTTGGCATAACCAATAAGAAGTGTTGGCGCCCAGAAGCAATGTATTTAAACCCGAGCTGTAGAAGGTTTTACTTTAGCTATAGAAACAGACTGTTTAGCGTTTTTTGTTTTTATTCGGCGGTCTGCCGGTGCGCGGAGAAACTTCTTCGGGACGGGGTTTAAACGGCGCCAGCCAGAAACCATTGCCGGTTGGGTTTCGGACGGAAGTCAAATAGCGCCGACGATTGCGGTCCGTATAGCCCAATTGGCTTTGAACCCACGTCTTGGGTTTGCCGGCCCTGATAGCCCAGAGAACATAATGAGCCAAAAGCGTTTTGAACGGAAATCCGGTTTGCCATAAGGCGGTCAGTCTGCTGTTTTCTTCCGGTGTGAATTTCGGCTTTACCCTGACCTGGCGGTAAAACTTTAAAAAGTTCGACTCGAAAGACTCATTCCTGTTTTTTTCCGCCAGCCGTAGCCAGGAATGGCGCAGATTGAATGCCCCGTCTTGAAGACCGAACCGCCGGAAACGGCCTTCCAGATTGTTACGGTGCATTTGAAGCGCCTGGGCCGCGCGGCTGATATTGCCCCGATAAAAGGAGAACCAATGAAGAAAAAAATGAACCTCCATGTCATCGGGCAAAAGACCTTTATGCCAAAGTCCATTTAGAGTTCGGCAACCTTGCTGAAGACGTTTTTTTGAAAATGAGGCTGATGTTTGAATGGTCATAGTTTTATCTGGTTCAGTTTTACTCGGTCGTCTGACCATTAGCTCTTTGCGTCCTGCGAATTTTCATCGCCTTGATCACATTCCTTTTATGCTCTTCAAAGGTCGTGGAGAAAAAACTGGAGCCGTCGCCCGCAGACACATAGTAAAGGTACGGCACATTGGCCGGATTGAGCACCGCTTTGAGCGAAGCCGCCCCGGGGTTGCAAATGGGTGTCGGCGGCAAACCCCGGTGGTGATAGGTGTTATAAGGCGAATCCGTGTTATCGATTTGATTTGTGGAGAGCCATGCGTGTTTGGTATTGAGGATATAATTAAGCGTAGCGTTAACTTGCAACCTCATTTTTTGATGCAACCGGTTATAAAGAATCCCCGCGATGACGGGCCTTTCGTCCGCGTTATGCGCTTCTTTTTCAACAATAGACGCCAATATGACGGCTCGATAAGGCGTCAATCCCAATTCCTGGCAGCGGCTTTGAAAGTTCGGCCCCACCACATCCCAAAACTGATGAATCATGAGCTGTACCAGTTCATCCGAACTGGCGCCCAGCGGAACATTATAGGTTTCAGGAAATAAAAATCCCTCGGCGGTGGGGCCTACAACCCCTAAACTTTTTAAGGTTTCTTGATTTTGAGCGGCCTTTAGAAAATCCGCTTCACTGCCAGGGTTCATTTTTTCCAAAGCCTGGGCGATCTGTTCAGTAGTGTAACCTTCCGGCACCTTGAGGCCCAAAAGCGCGCTTTTACCTTCGGATAAGGTGGTCAAAACATCCCACAAGCTCATTTGAGCGTTCAATTGGTAAAGACCCGCTTTTAAATGACGGTCCGCCCTGGTCAACTTGGCGAGAACAAGAAATGGCTTTCCGAAATGAATAATGCCTTTGTCTTTGAGTTCCCTGACAATTTCACGCGCGCTGGTCTTGGAATAAACCGGAAGGTCGATATCGTCGCCCGAAAAGAAAAAAGTGGGAGTCAGAATATAGGCCAAACCCGCCCCGACCACGGCAAAAAGGATGAGATAGATTTTAAATAGCTTCATGCTTTAGGAACCTCGGTTAATAAAGCGCCCTTGAGGGCCGACTGAAGTAATAACGCTGCCGCGATCTGATCCACTTTACCCCGCTGTTTCTTGGCGGTCACGCCGCTTTCGGTCATCATTCTCTCGGCCTGCCTGCTTGTCAAACGTTCATCAATAAAAAAAACCGGTACATTTAAACGGTTGGAAAGCTTAGTCGTGAATTCGCGGATTTTCTGAGTTTGTTTGCTTTCAGTGCCATCCATATTAATGGGCAATCCCACCACCACCTGAGAAACTTCATGCTCGTTCACCAGTTCGCCAATAGTGATTATATCTTTTTGAGTTCCTTCGGATTGAAGCACAGTCAAGGGTTGGGCTGTCATACCCAAAGTATCGGACAATGCAATACCGATACGAACATGCCCCAAGTCCAGACCCAACCAGCGTTTCATTTAAAGCGATCTCTCCATTAGAGGAACAACTTGTTGTAAAGCTTCATCCACCTTCGACGCGTCTTTGCCTCCCGCTTGGGCCATATCCGGTCGGCCGCCACCGCCGCCGCCCGTCACCTTGGCGACTTCTTTCACGATATCCCCGGCTTTGATTTTCCCTACCAGGTCTTTCGTCACTCCCGCCACAAAGGCGATTTGATCGGGCTTGCCGCTGCCTAATACAATAACGCCGCTGCCGATTTTTGATTTAAGCGAATCCACCAATTGACGCATACCTTCGGGGTCCAACTCGTCGGTGCGGGCAACGATGAGCGACACCCCTTTTACTTCTTTCTTTTTGCCCCACACTTCGTCTACCAGGCTTCCCGCCAGCTTGGATTTAAGCGACGACAGTTCTTGTGTCTGAAGCTTGGATTCAGCTAAAAGAGCCAGCACTTTATTTTTTAATTCGGTATCGGTGGTCTTGAGCAACGAGGCGATTTCTTTAAGGGTTTCTTCTTCCTGATTCACTTTGGCCATTGAACCTTCACCCGTCACGGCTTCAATACGGCGCACACCGGAAGCCACGGAAGACTCACTGAGGATTTTAAACAGACCGATATCGCCCGTGCGGCTCACATGGGTTCCGCCGCAAAGCTCGATGGAAAAACCCGGTACATCAATGACCCTGACCCTGTCGCCGTACTTTTCGCTGAACATTGCCATGGCGCCTTTTTTCTTCGCCTCATCAAAGGACATTTCCTGCTTAGTGACTTCAATATTGGTGAGAATCTGTTGGTTGACCAGAGATTCGATACGGCGCAATTGCTCCGGTTTGACCCCCTCAAAATGGGTAAAGTCAAAACGAAGACGGTCCGGACCTACATAGCTTCCGGCCTGGCCAACGTGGGTGCCCAGCACCTGGCGTAGGGCCGCGTGCAAAAGATGGGTGCCAGTATGGTTACGCATGGTGGAGCGACGTTCGCTTTCTTCAACAGTGGCCTCAACTTTTTGGCCCACCGACAACTTACCCCGCTTCATAAAGGTCCAATGACCTTCGAGCGTGTCCGAAACCATCTGGGTATCCAGCACATCAGCCCAGGAAACCTCGGCGGAATTAAACCCTTGAAGAACACCCTTGTCCCCTACCTGTCCTCCCTTTTCAGCGTAGAAAGGCGTCTGGTTAAGAATGATGAAGCCATATTCCCCTTCGGCCAAAGTATTGACCGACTCGTGCTTTTTATCTTTCACCCGAAGGATTTGAACGATTTCGCCTAAATCCTTCATCTTGTCGTAGCCCTTAAAAACAGTAGCGGGAAGTTTGGCGGCGATTTCTTGATAGAGTGGGGGGAGCATGGCGTCGCCGCTGCCTTTCCAGGCGGACCGGGCTTTTTCTTTTTGACTTTCCATAGCGGTTTGGAATCCCGCCTCATCCACGGACAAGCTCTGTTCTTTTAATATCTCTTTGGTCAGATCCAGAGGAAATCCGAAGGTGTCATAAAGCATAAAGGCTTCATCACCCGACAGGGTTTGGGATTTGGCTTTTTTCAAAACTTCGACTTTGCCCATTAAGCGTTCGGTGCCCAGCGCGAGGGTTTCATAAAAGCGTTCTTCCTCGGCCCGAACCACGTTGACGATATGGGATTCGCGGTCAACGACTTCCGGATAAACCGAACCCATCAGCTTGCCCACTTCAGGAACCAGCTTATTCAAGAAAGGAGCCTCAAAGCCCAGCAATTTGCCGTGGCGGATAGCCCGGCGCAAAATGCGGCGAAGCACATAACCCCGACCTTCGTTGGAGGGCAATACGCCATCGGCGATAAGGAAAGTGGTGGCCCGCAAGTGGTCGCTGATGACTTTAAGTGACGTGTAAGTTTGAGTCGGTCCCACCTGATAGGTAATATTGCCGGCCTTTGCGATGGCCGTAACCAGGGAAGCCATCAGGTCTGTTTCGTAATTAGAGGGAACCTTTTGCATGACGCTGGCCACCCGCTCCAACCCCATGCCAGTATCGATGTTGGGTTTGGGCAAAGGCTTCAGGTCGCCGTTTTCCTGGCGGTCAAACTGGGTAAAGACCAGATTCCAGATTTCCAGATAACGGCCGCTTTCAGCGCCTTCTTGAAAGTTTTTGGGTGCGGGAGTATCGGGGTCCAGGTCCACATAAATTTCGGAGCAGGGGCCGCAAGGGCCGGTTGGTCCCATGGTCCAAAAATTGTCATCGGAGCCCAGGCGGACAATGCGCTCCGCCGGTAACTGCGCGGCGCTCTTCCAAAGTTCAATAGCCTCGTCGTCATTTTCAAATACCGACACCCAAAAACGGGTCTTTTCGATTTTCAAAACTTCAGTCACGAATTCCCAGGCCCAGGCGATGGCTTCTTTTTTGAAATAGCCGCCGAAAGAAAAATTACCCAGCATCTCGAAAAAAGTATGGTGGCGGGCGGTATAGCCGACCCTTTCCAGATCGCCTGTGCGGAAACATTTCTGGCAGGAAGCCGCGTAAGGCACGGTGTGGGGAAAAGGAATCGTCCCCAAAAAATACGGTTTGAACTGGTTCATGCCCGCGTTGGACAAAAGGAGTGTCGGGTCGTTTTCCGGCACCAATGAAGACGATGGCACGATCTTATGTTTCTTGGACTTAAAGAAGTCCAGATACGCCTGCCTGATTTCACTGCCGGTAGTAGGTACGCCCATGTCAAAACCTCATTTAGTTATCGTCATCGGAAAGGTCGGGATTATAGCTGAAAACCTGATTCACGGCGAGACGGGCCGATGAAACGGAGAAACCTTTTCGCACTAAAAATTCGAAGGCTTGGCGGAGTCTTTGACCCGCCTTTTTCTCTTTTTTTCGCAAAAACCTTCGTTTTTGGCGTTCCATCAATTCAGCTGCCTGCGCCGCCTCTCCCTCCTGAGAATAGGAAGACTTAAGGGTTTGGTCTATGATGTCCTGGGGTACTTTTTTTTGATATAACGCGGTTCGAATTCGGGCAGGTCCCCAATTTTGGCTCGATTTGGCGTGAATCAGGGATTCAGCGTAAGCCTGGTCGTTCAAAAACTTTTTGGCCGTAAGCTTTTCAACCACCGTTTGGCCGATAGCTGTCGGCAATGACCGCAAACGGAATTTTTCGAGAATAGCCGCTGTGGTGTAGGGCCTGCGGCCCAAAAGCCAGAGAGCATAGCGGTAAGCGCCCGCTTCATCCTGGAGAGGTTTTGATTTTTTCAAAAAGAACTCATCGATTCTAGATTTGGACAGACAAAATAGCTGCTTCGGAAAAAAGTTATTTTTCTAAAGAACTGTCATTAATTAAATGTCCGGCAAGATCATAAATTTTAAACCGCTTCGTTTTGTTTTTGAAATTAAACAATTCAACTTCAGTGTCGTTATTCTCCAAAATTCTTAAGGAAGGGTTTTCATTTCGGCCTTTAATAAAACTATTTATCTTCCAAAGTTCTCGGCCATTTTCATCAGCAGCAACCAAATCTGTTTCGTCAGCACCACCCCATATACCCGTCTTTTCGTGAATCTGAACATATTTTTCTCGATCAGGATTAAATCTCACTACCGACAAAACGAAAAAACTCCCATCGTGAGCAAATGCAATATTAAAACCTTGATTCGAATATAACTTAATCATTTTTCTAACAGAAAAATCGGCTTGAACAAATCGGTGAAACCATAGGATAACCGTTGAAATCATTGTCTATTGACCAAATTTCGTTACCTTTGTCATCTAATACAGTTAAATTAAGCTTGGTAGCTGTCAAACCATTTTCTTCATCTGGCACCGCGGCCAATGTTGTTTGTACACAAACAAACTTTCCATTTTCAGAAAAAACTACATTTGGCGCTCCAAATTGCCCTGTCAAATAATTTTTGAGAGGTTGCTCTTTTAAAACACTTCCATCAGTTGAAAGAAAAATAAGCTTCCCGTTCTTATTATCAATTTTAAATCTATTGGAAAACTTCGAAGGAACTCCTTGGGAAAAACCAGATAACGAAGAGCTAAACAAAATAAAACTTAAAAACAAAACCTTATTTATCTTCATAGAACCGCCAAAACTGTAGAAATTTGACCTTACGGCGCGGGCGAGACAGCCCCAGTGGAGGAATCGTATTGAAGGCCGCCGGGAACATGATCCATATAATCCGGAACCAGGTCCTGAAGGGAGGCGGGTAAATTTCCCTTATCGCCTTTGTATTTTTCGACTGCCCGTTGAATCGCGCTTAGATTGACTGAAACAGCTACCGCCTGGGCCCTTTGCTCATCGGCGTGAAGGTTTTCAACATAGCCGCCTAAGGTTTGGTTTTTAGGCGTGTCGGGAATTTGGCTCCAAATATAATAACCAACCCCGCCCAGGAGCACGACAAGCAGCGCCCAGAAAATTTTTGGATTCATTTTTTCCTTCCTTTTTTGGCTTTTTGAAGAAGAGCCAGCATTTCTTTTACAGCCTTTTCCAATCCTACCATGGAAGCCCGAGCAATGAGGTTATGCCCAATATTGAGGTCTTCCATCTCGGGGATGGCCGCGATGGGCATAACGTTTTCATAGGTTAATCCATGGCCGGCATGGACCCGGAGGCCTATTTCTTTCGCCAACTGGGCGCCCGAGACAACCGCTTCCAGTTCCTTGACCGCGCTCCCCTTTTCACGGAAAGCACGGCTGTACTCGCCGGTGTGGATCTCGATATAAGTGGCGCCGAACCAGGCGGACAATTTAATCATCTGGGGATCGGGATAAATAAATAAGGAAACCGGGATGCCCTTGGCTTGGAGACGATCAATGGCTTTTTCAAAACGCGCGGTTGAAACCCTGAGATTCAGGCCGCCTTCGGTTGTCAATTCCTGCCGTTTTTCCGGAACCAGGGTGACTTGATCAGGTTTAATTTTAAGAGCAAAACGAATCATTTCTTCGGTGGCCGCCATTTCCAAATTCAGGCGGGTTTTGACTTTTTTGCGCAAGGCGATAACATCGGCGTCCTGGATATGACGGCGGTCCTCCCTCAAATGAACCGTTATGCCGTGGGCTCCAGCTTTTTCCACCAATCGCGCCGCTTCCAGCGGGTTGGGCTCATCCTCTCGGCGGGCCTGCCGCAAAGTTGCGATGTGGTCGATATTGACGCCTAAAGTCGCCATAAGATTAACCTCGCTTCTTGATGGTTTTTTTGGAATTATCCGTTAATGGAATTAAATGCAACGTCACATCCGCCACGTTGACGGTGACCCCAATGGGTAAAGGTTGAATTTTAGGATGAACCACGATTTCTTTCTGGCCCGACTGGGCGTTGCGCAGACTTACCACCGCCCGCAAATCTTCCGGGTCAATATCCAAAATCCGGTCCTTCCGGCCGGTCAAACTCACCGAAATATTGGTTTTCAGGTTCGGATCCAGTGTCATACCCGCCGGCATATCGGCAAATTCCAACTGCACGTTCAGGCGCTGTTCCAACACTTGGCGGGAACCCACATAAGCCCAGAGAGCGAAAGCGATGATCAGGGATAAAAACTTCAAACCCATATTTTGAAAAAGCCAGCGTCTCATTTAAATGACTCCTCAATCAACTTTAGCGCCATATAGCGTCAGCATTTCTTCCAAAGTTTCGGCGTCAATCTCAGGCGTAATTTTTCCGGCCATTGTAAAAGAGATAGTGTGGGTTTCTTCCGAAACCACCACCGCGAGAGCATCCGTCTCTTCGGTGATACCGACCGCCGCCCGGTGGCGGGTACCATAGGATTTGCTTAAATTGGGATTTTGACTGAGGGGAAGAATACATCCCGCCGACGCGATCTTTCCATTGCGGATCACCACAGCGCCATCATGCAGGGGGGAATGAGGCACAAAGAGAGTGGTTAAAAGCTCGGTCGTGACTTCGGCATCCATTTTGGTGCCGCTATCGATAATACCCTGAAGATTATCTTCCCGTTCAATCACGATAATCGCGCCTCTTCGGTTCTTTACCAAATTTTGAACCGAACCGCTGATGGTCTTAAATAAAACCGCGTCGCCCTGAAAAACTCCGCCCCATAAGCCTCCCCGGCCGATCTGGGAAATTAAACGCCGCAAATCCGGTTGAAAAACCACCACAAAGGCAATCAGAAGAAAAGGTCCCAGACTGCTGAGCAACCAATCTAAAGCTAATAAGTGAAACTGGGCCGCCACAACCGAAACCAGAAACAAAATGGCGAAACCTAAAACAATCCGGTTGGCGCGGACTTCGCGGATGAGCAGTAAAAGTTGATAGGTGATAAAAGTGACGATCAAGATGTCGAAGAGGTCCGCGAGCCTGAAGCTGGCGAAGAGGGTGATGAGATTATTCATAGAAGGGCTTACTCTCCGTAGCGAATGGCATCAGCTATTTTTACCACACGGGCCATGCTTTGAACATCATGAACGCGGACAAAATCGGCCCCTTTAAGAACGGAGGCCGTCACCGCGGCGGCGGTCGCTTCTATTCTTTGCTCCGGCGGCAAACCGCCCAAAAGGCGGCCCAGAGTCGATTTGCGCGAAGGTCCGCTGACAATGGGTTTTCCCAGAACTTTGAATTGCCATAATTCACGCAAAAGGGTGAGATTGTGTTGATCTCTTTTGCCAAAACCAAAGCCCGGGTCCACCAATAGCCGGTCCCCGCTGATGCCGCAATCCCCAGCGTATTCCAAACGGCCCCGGAGGTAACTCACAATGTCACCTACCACATTCCGATAAACCGGTTTCTTCTGCATCGTTTGCGGCTTGCCCATCATATGCATAAGGATGACGGGTACTTTGAGGGAGCTGACCGTTTTACCCATCCGGGGGTCGATGGTCATGGCGCTGATATCGTTTATCATCCCGGCGCCTTCTCCTACCGCCGCTCGGGCCACTTCGGCTTTATAGGTATCCACCGATAAACGAACTTTAAGGATTTTGGCGCAGGCCTTAATCACGGGAATAATCCGTTTTTTTTCTTCAGCGGCGGATACGGCCTTGGCGCCGGGCCGGGTGGATTCCCCGCCCACATCAATCCAATCCGCCCCTTCTTCTTGAAGCCGCAAAGCCTGTTCGGCGGCTTTTGGGGGGTCAAGATAGAGGCCCCCGTCCGAAAAGGAATCGGGAGTGACGTTCAGGATACCCATGATTTGGGTTTTCCGGCCCCAGGATTCTTTTTTGTTTTTGAGGCGAAGAGTCCAAAAACCCTCCTGATTGTAACCCTTCAAGCCTTCTTCGATCTGCCGGGAAATCTTGGGGAAACTTGCCAGGCTTTTAATCAGTAAAAAAGCCTGAGCCCAGGAAACCGACCATTTCACCTCAAAGGGTTCTGCCCCTTCCAGTTTGAGGTGGCGTAAATAAGGGATGGAGAGCAGGACTTTTTGAAACCGGACCGCTTCCGTTTTTGAGGAAAATTCTACCGAGCAGAATAAATCCATCGGTAAATTTTCAAGCCGGAAAAAATCAAAAGGGTCGGGATGGAGAATACGGAAAGAAGTTGTTTCTCTTTCCGCCATAAAAACTACTTTCCAATCAGCTGCAGCGCTTCACTGCGGGTGGCCGCGCTTTTGCGGAAAACGCCCCGGATGGCGGAAGTCGTCATGCTGGAGCCGGCTTTTTTTACACCCCGCATGGTCATGCATAAATGCTCGGCTTCCACAATAACCAAAGCCCCATAGGGTTTCAAAACTTTCATAATGGTATCAGCGATCTGGGTAGTAATGCGTTCTTGAAGCTGGGGCCTGCGGGAAATGGTTTCGACGATGCGGGCTAATTTGGAAAGACCTGAAAGACGGTCTTTGCGAGGAATATAAGCCACATGAGCTTTGCCGTAAAAAGGAAGCAAATGATGTTCGCACATGGAGTAGAAGGGAATATCCCTGAGGATAACCATTTCCTCATGACCCTCGGTGGTGAAAACCGTCATCACATCCTTGGCGTCCACCGTGATTCCCGAGAAAACTTCTTCGTACATCTTGGCCACGCGTTTCGGGGTTTCTTTTAAACCTTCCCGATTGGGATTTTCCCCAATAGCTAAAAGTATCTCTCGAACTGCCTTCTCAATGCGTCCTTTATCCAAGGATCGAGCCGCCCTTGATCGCAGAAGGAGCCGTTTGGGGTTTTAGAACCACATTAGGCGTAACGGGGGTCGGAGTAGGACTGGAAGGCGGATTCGAATTGCTGGGCGCCTGTGGTGTGACTTTAGCGCTGAGCTTGCGGCCAGCCATTAAATCATCCACGTCGGTGGAGTCCAATGTTTCTCTTTCCAATAGGGCTTCTGCCATGATTTTCAAAATCTTTCGGTTCTTTTTAAGAATTTCGGTTGCCCGCTTGTGGCAGGTTTCCACCATCCGCTTGACCTCAGCGTCGATCATCTGCGCTGTTTGTTCCGAATAGTTTTTATCCTTCATCAAATCGCGGCCCATAAAAACCATGTCGTCTTTTTTGCCTAAAGTGATGGAGCCAAGTTTTTCGCTCATGCCATATTCACAAACCATGGCCCTGGCAATATCAGTGGCGCGGTTCAAATCGTCACCCGCACCCGTCGTAATATCGCCAAAGGTCAGTTCCTCGGCGGTGCGGCCGCCCAAAAGAGCGGTAATGCGGTTAAACAACTGACTTTTAGAGGCCAAAAACTTTTCCTCATTTGGCAAATACCAGGTCGCTCCCAAAGCCGCGTGACCCCGCGGAATAATGGAAACTTTGTGCACCGAGTGGGAATCATCGATCATTTTACCTACGATGGTATGGCCCGATTCGTGATAAGCCACAATCTTCTTTTCTTCATCCGAAATAACGCGGGTGCGGCGTTCGGGGCCTGCCATGACGCGGTCAATCGCTTCTTCCAATTCTTCTAAACCGACCGCTTTTTTAATACGACGGGCGGCCAAAAGAGCGGCTTCGTTAATCAAATTCGCAAGATCAGCACCGGAGAAACCAGGTGTCCGCCGAGCAATGACCCCCAATTCAACCCCATCGGCCAGCTTTACGTTTTTCGCGTGTACTTTCAAAATCGCTTCACGCCCGTTGAGATCGGGACGATCCACGACGACCTGCCGGTCAAAACGGCCGGGGCGAAGCAAGGCGGGATCGAGTACGTCCATCCGGTTGGTCGCCGCGATAAGAATCACTCCCGTGTTGGCGTTAAACCCGTCCATCTCTACCAGCATGGCGTTCAAAGTTTGTTCACGTTCATCATGCCCGCCGCCCAAACCAGCGCCGCGCTGACGACCAACCGCATCGATTTCGTCGATGAAGATAATGCAGGGAGCGTGTTTTTTGCCTTGCTCAAAAAGATCCCGAACCCTGGCCGCGCCCACGCCAACGAACATTTCCACAAAGTCGGAACCCGAAATGGAAAAGAAAGGAACACCGGCTTCACCAGCAACCGCTTTAGCCAAAAGGGTTTTGCCAGTGCCCGGAGGACCCAATAAAATAACGCCTTTGGGAATTTTTCCGCCGAGGTTTTGATATTTTTTAGGATCTTTTAAAAAGTCGACCACTTCCATCAATTCGGTTTTGGCTTCTTCCACACCAGCCACATCCGCGAAGGTTACTTTTTGTTGTCCGGTTGTCATCAATCGCGCCCGGCTCTTGCCAAAAGCCATGGCTCCGCCGCCGCCGGATTGGGCCTGGCGCATCATGAAAACAAACCAGCCGATGATTAGTAGATAGGGGGCTAAGTTCAAAACAATCTGCCAGAAAAGACTCATGCGGACAGGAGCTTCAATTTTGACCTGAACGTTTTTGGCCAATAATTGATTCATCAAAACTTGGTTCGGGTCGTCCGGCACTACCACTTTAAACTTGCTGTCATCCGCGGCCGTTCCCATGGCCACATGATCTTCCGGATGAAATTCCACGTCTTTTACTTTGCCGTCTTGGACCTGAGCGATAAATTGGGAATAACCCAAATCTGTCTGTGTCTTGGGAGTTTGAGTTTGACGGACAAAAAACATGACCGCCATGAAAACCAGCGCCCAAAGGGCGAAACCTTTAAAGAAATTATTCATGAAAATCTCCTCGAATTGAAAATGGCTTTTAAGTAGGAAAAACCAAGTTAGGAATTATTCCCTGATAAAGCAAGGAACCGTATCATAGCTGAGCTTGTTTTCTATTTGCAAGCAATGGGAAACGGTTAAACGGGGGTGTTTTCAGGGGAAAAAGCTTAAAAGCGCCGCTAACCCGATTAATGCTTTTTTAGCCCAAGATTCTTTAAATAAACTCCAGAACCTTCCAGTCCCGCCGAAAGTCCATACCCAATGTCTCGGGGACCTTTTTCCTGACCGTTCCAAAGACGGAGTACCCGCTCCACCCCATCAAAAGAAAGCCCGCGGGCATTGGAGTTTAGCTTTTCAGTCACCCACCTCACCCAACGCCGCTGCAGGGCGGGATGCATTTTTTGAAAAGCCGGACTTGGACAAAAATAGGCATTCTTTTTCCATCGGTCTTTCAATTTTTTCCCGGCCATCGCCAAAAGTTGATTCAACAATAGGTCCTCAACAGCCGTTACTTCGCCCATGCGGGCCAATACCTCCGTCAGGCGGGGGTTCCATTGAGCTAAAAACGGAAGCACTTTATGGCGAATCTGGTTTCGGCGGTAATCTAATTTTTGATTGGACCGATCTTCGCGCCAAGCGACATTTTGACTTTTCAAATATTCTTTGAGGTCTTCTTTTGTCGTTCGAAGAAGCGGTCGCCATACTTTGAGGGCTTTTTGTGATTTGGAAAAGGTTAACGTTTGAATCTCATGAAGTCCCGAAAGTCCTTTGGCGCCCGAACCTCTTAAAAATCTGTCTAAAACCGTCTCCGCCTGGTCTTCCAAATGATGGGCTATCGCCGCACCCCAGGCCCTCTCCTTACGAGCTAACTGTTGAAAAAATGAATAACGTAATTCTCTCGCCTGGTCCTGAAGAGATTTTTTGTTATTTTTGAGCTCTTTTTTAAAATCACGGGTTTTAAGGATTCTCAATGGGATCTTCCATCGAGAACAAATACTCCGCACCCACTGTTCGTCCGCCTGTGATTGTTTTCCCCGAAGACCGTAATTGACATGGGCCGCGATAAGCTTTCGAGAAGCGTTCGGCCAATATTCGACCAATAAACGCAAAAGAGCCACCGAGTCACAACCGCCGGAAATGCCTACAATTAAGCGGGAACGGTTGGGAACAAAACGAGAAAATGTAAACAGTGAATTCGTCATAAAATTGATTGTAAGGGAAATTTGGTAGCGGGGGGGAGATTCGAACTCCCGACCTACGGATTATGAAACCGTTGCTCTAACCAACTGAGCTACCCCGCCATGGTTCAAAAAGGCGCGAGAATATCCCGAAACGCGTAATCTTCAACCGAGGGAACGTACGGGCCAGTGAATATGCCAATCTTCTGGTGGCTTGTCAAGAAAGACCCGAAAGGAGGAGCAATCGAATTGACAACGAAACCTTAAAATTATTTATTTTTTCTTTCCACAAAGGCTTTCTTAAGCTCGTTGGCAATCAGAGGATTCTTCATTAATATTTTCTCAAAATCATACCGCTGAAGAACAAAAAGCTCCGTTACTTCTTCGGCCACGACTGTGGCGTTTCGGGGTTCATTGGACATCAACGCCATTTCACCAAAAAACAAGTCCGGGCCCAAATCCGCGACTTTCGTTTTGCCCATTGTTTTCTTTTTCCAAACCGATACTTTTCCCGAGGCAATGAGATAAAAAGCGTCTCCCGGATCACCCTGCTTGATGATTTCATAACCTTTTTGAACGCGGATCATCCGCAAGTGGCCAATGAGTTCGTCCAACTCGCTCATCTTCAAGGATTGAAAAAAATAGGTGTTTTGAAGCACCTGCCGAAGGCGGCCAAAAATTGAATTTGTTTCGCTCATAAATTTCTCCCTAATTTAAACCATCTTTTAAATGTTTAGAACCCTAGTATATCGTATCGAAAGACATTCACAAGTATATCAGCCCATTTCCAACTTAGGCAAAGACGATTCCTTTCGCGTTTAAGCACTTTATGACTTCCCGCACCGAGTGACTTTTATTCATCACATAAAAATGAATTCCGGGGGCACCCTTGAGAAGCAATTCCTCGCATTGATCCGCGGCGTATTCAATACCCGCCTGCGCTACTTTTTCTTTATTATCCTTGATGGGCTCTATTTTATCTTTCAAAACGGCTGGGTATTTGGCGCCCGAAAGATGGCATATCTTCTCAATTTGAACGTAATCCGTTAATAACCAAATCCCTGGTTGAACCGGATTAAAGACACCAATAGCCCGAAGTTGATCCACATAGTGGAAGTAATCCTGATTATCAAAAAAAAGCTGTGTCACGATAAAATCGCCGCCCGATTGAATTTTTCGTTTTAAGTTTTGAATGTCTTCCGCTTTGCTGGGTGCTTCCGTATGGCCTTCAGGGTAACCCGCCACACCAAGGCAAAAATCATAGCCTTCTGCCCGAATAAACTGAATGAGTTCATTGGAGTATCGAAACCCGTCGAGAGCCGGCGTAAAGGTGGTTTGATCCTTCGGCGGATCACCCCGCAAAGCCAAAAGATTCTCGATACCGGCAGTTTTCAGTTTGTCTAATAATCGTTTAATTTCTAATCGGGAATGTCCTACACAAGTAAAATGAACCAGTGGAAGGACACCGGCTTCCTTAAGTTTTATAGCAATATCGTAAGTCATATCGCGGCTTGATCCGCCGGCTCCATAGGTGATCGAAATATAATCCGGTCCCAGTAGTTTCAATTCTTGGATCGTTTGGAAAAGGCCCTCAAGATTTCCATCCCTTTTCGGGGGGAAAAGCTCGAAAGACAAAACTCTCTTTTTTTGAACGAACAAATTTTTGATCTTCATAAGATTTCTTTTGATTCTTGGATGGGACAACGTCTCCAGAGGTGAAGCAGTATAGCAATATATAAAAAGCAGGAAAGCAGAGAAACCCACTTTCCAATTTCGAAAGACACAGGCCGGTATTTTAAAATAAAATGGTGATATCCCGGCTTCAAGGGAATAGCCCTTAAAAAATAATCCCCCGGCAAGACTTGATAATCCTTTTGACCGCTGTCCGCCAGGGCCTCCGCCTTCCATCCCGGACTGTAATTATCCGTGACTAATAAGACACAGGGTTTGATAGTTTTTGCCTGAACTTCAATCTCATCCGTTGAGTGTTCAATCCAACCCAGCTCGCCCTTTGCATCGCCGGGAATCGATGAAAAACCGGGAGTCGTTTCGAGCAAAACAACTTGAGATGGATTAAAGTTCTCATCCGTGATTACTTTTAGTTCCGTCGCCGAATCAGACTGAATGTCCCAGTGATAAATTAATGCCATCTGCGGCATAACAGGAAACGGCAATCCATAACTATGTAGTGCTTGGCCGTCATCTGACAAAAGGTTTTTAAGGCGGATTAACCCAAAAATTTTCCCGAATTTGGTAAAAACCGGCGAAATAAAAAATAAACGGTTTTCTGTGATTCCCTGGCTGAAACAAACAAATTTAGCGTAACGAAAAGGAACCATCGGTTCATCTTCCCAAATATCCATTCCACCCGTGACAAGAGCCTTGGCCTCAATTCCATAAACTCGGTAATCGCCCGGATTTTTTGAATAGTATTGGGAAATCCTGTTATAACTAGCCTGAAGTTGTGACATATCAAAAGTCACCCGATGAGATCGCGCAAAAACAAAGAGTTCCAAAACAGCCAGAGCCGCTATTCCGTAAACCACGCCGCGTCGAGAAGAACTAAAAAAACACAGACCGGCCAAAATCAAACATATGATTCCTCCCCATATTAGACTCAACCCCGCGCCAACCCCGGACTGAACTACCAAATGATTCTTTGCGGTTAAATCCATCAAGGCAAAAGAACGGCTTAACCACGAAAGACGGGAAATAAAATGACCCCAACCTCCCTCCTCGGCTATAAGTGCAGTTCTATAAATCCATCCACCTAAACCTAAAAAAAGAAGGCTCAGTGCCGCCAAAGTTCCAGTCCATTGATAGCAACTTTTCGAATTTATCAACCAATGATTCAAACCCATACCTGACAACATGGCTAAAAACAGCGCAGATAAAAACGCAAATTTAGAGATTCCTCTTATGCCGTTAAACAGCGGTATAAAATGATAGAAGAATGAATAGAAAGGTGTATAAGCCCCGAAAGCGATCAGCAAAGTCACCAAAACCATGGTTAAAGCCCATCGTCTTTCTTGTGGCTTTACTTGGATCACTGCCGAAATAACTAATATAAAAGAGGTCATACCGATGAAAAGCGAAACTTCCCAAAGGTACCAGCTTCCCCAATAGTGGCCCGGCTCTAAATTTCCAAAAAAATCAGGCAAAAAAACCGTCAAAAGATTTTGGGGGGGGAATGAAAAAGAAGATGCGGAAGAAAAATCCAAGGATAGATGACGGGCACTATCCCAAAGCGCCTCCAAACCGGTCCAAGATTGAACCGCTGTTACCAGGAGTGCCCCGGCATAAAATGCGGCCATCCCACCCATTGAAATAATTAATTTACGCGAATTTTTTTTTAGGTTTAAAACTAAATAAAATGTCGCGGCCAGACCAGTGAAATACACGTATTGCGGATGACCCGCCAGAATCTGCATGGAAACTGCAAAAATTCCCAATAAAATCCAAAGTCCCTTTTGATGATCTAAAAATCCATCGATAGCCAAAAAAATCAAGGGCGCCCATACCATGGCGCAGAGGTTGGGTAAATGTCCGGCGTAAAGATGGAGATAGTAAGCTCCACCCCACATAAAAATGACGCCCGATAAGAATGCAGCCAGCGGATGAAAGCCCCGGTAAGAAGCCCAAAGATAAGTAAAAAATCCCGCCAAAAAGACATGAAGAACAATTCCCCAGTTGATCGCGGCGGCCAGGGGCATCCATAAGTAATGCCAATTCAACGGATAAAGCAGCGCGGATTCAAAATTCCCAAGGAAAGGATTGCCACAAAGATAATGTGGATTCCAAAGAGGTAAATGACCTTTGCGCAGTTCATCGAATCCAAACTGACGCCAAGCCGCGAAATGAAGATAGATATCCGCTTGGGAACTGGATAGGACTCTAGTTGAGGTACTTAGCACATCGGCAAAAAGTAAAAGGTTAAGCGTCAAGAACCCTAGAACCGCATACAAATGGACTTGTTTGGGCCAACGGATAGGGTTTGCCATGGGTTCATGGAAACAAATCAAAGCCTCACCGTCAATCTTTTTCAGAAACCACCCTTGAGAGCATGAATTTTTCCTCTACAATCAACCTATCGATTTCAAGGAGAGCGCCTTTGAGAACGCCGGACTACATTGTTTTAACCGGGCTGAAAATTTCCTGCATTATTGGAATTTTTGACTGGGAACGAAAGAAAAAACAGGCCGTTTTAATCGATCTGAAAATTCCTTGCGATGTGTATAAAGCTTCTCAAAAAGACAATATCGCGGACGCGGTGGATTATAAAAAAATCGCCAAGACCGTCATTGCTTTCGTGGAAAAAAGCAACTTTCAACTAGTGGAAACTCTCGCGGAAAAATTGGCGAAGTTACTCTTGAAAACCTTTCAGCTCGCCGAAATAGAACTTTCGGTTTCAAAACCCGCCGCTATTCGCGGTTCTCAAAATGTGGGGGTAAAAATCCACCGCGTCCAACCCGCCGCCGATTCCGATGAATTGATTTACCTGAGCCTGGGTTCCAATGTGAACCCCGGGCAAAACTTAAAATTGGCTTTAAAAGAAATCTTCAAAAAATATCCTTTTCAAGGTTTATCCCACGTTTACGAAACATCCCCTGTGGGCGATTCAAAACAAACGGCTTTTTGGAATATGGCTGCCGCGGTGTCAACCCATGAAAAACCCGAGAAGATACGGCTTTGGTTAACCACCCTCGAAAAAAAGGCAGGGCGGAAAAAGAACGCTATAAACTTCGGCCCCCGGACACTTGATGTGGATCTGATCGCTTGGAAAGATTTGGTTCAAAAATCAAAAACCTTCCAACTGCCCCATTCGGACATTGCGGTTAAGGCTTTTGTGTTATTTCCGTTATTGGAAATAAATCCGACTTGGGTGCATCCCGAAACCAAAAAACCCATTATTGAACTGGCCGCTTCTTTTAAAGATAAAACTCAAAAGATTAGGCAATTGCGTGCGGAAACCTTCTCCGCTTTCCCACCAAAACCGATTAGGAAATAAATCGGCCACCGTCCACATGCAAAATCTGACCGGTTACAAAATGGTTTGAAACTAAAAACCAAACGGCGTCAGCGATTTCGTCAGGATTACCCTGTCGTTTAAGCGCGGATTTCGCGACAAGATGTTTTCGCTGAACTTTACTATAATGTTTTGGAAAAGTAATAACTCCTGGGGAAACAGCGTTCACCCGGACCTTGTCACCCAAAGCTAAAGCAAAATATTTAGTCAAAAAAATAAGCGCCGCTTTGGAAGCGCTATAAGCCGCATGTTCTTTTAAAACAGGAAATTCCCCATAAATATCCGTAATATTGATCACGCAACCATGATGTTTTTCCAACCATGGCTTGGCTGCGATAGCTACGCTCACCGGGGAAAAAGTATTCACGTTAAAAATATAATTCCATTTTTTAAAATCCTTGTTCGTTAAAGCCGTCGGTTCAAAAACGGAAGCGTTGTTCACGACAACATCTAAGCGACCCCAATGATGAATGATTTTTCGAATCAACGACGAAGAAAGACTCGGATTTTCAAGATTGGCTTGAACCAAAAAAACTTCGGCTCCGCTTAACTCCAATTCTTGTTTCAAACCCAATGTTTTGAACTTAGATTTTCCGTAGTGAAGCGCCACGTTAAATCCTTGAGCGGCCAATTTCCGGCTGATGGCGGAACCTAAAAAACTAGCTGAACCTGTGACTAGCGCGGCGGGCCTTGAGGAAAGACGATATTTTTTTTTCATTTTTTCTCCCATCTTATGTTTCTTCGCGGGCCTCATTCAAAGCTCGCGTCACATAAGGAATAAATTTCCAATACCATCGAGTCAATGCGACAATTTTGGATTCTGGATATCTTTCCAAATAGAGTTTCTGTGTTGAATCCCAAATCACCGTACCTGGACCGTTTTGCCTCAGATTCTCTACAAACTCCCGCACCAAACTGGGCGGCCGGATTTCATGAAAGTCATTTACAACTTCTTCCTGCAATTGTTCATTCGAAACTAAAAGATCGAGCATCAACAAAAGATTTTGAGAGGATTCGTAAATACGGTCCCCATCTAAACCGCGTCCCGTACTCAATCTGAGTCCCTTATCCAAGATAAACCGCCCGGCTTGAGGAACCCAAACTTCATACTCATGACCCAAGTAAGACAAATGAACGGCATAGGGATTTTCAAGCAAAAGTGACACTCTCCGATCCGGAATGGCGCAAAGACCCTGCGCAGTCGGTTTTTGATTGGGTTTGATTTGGGGACAAACAAATTGAAGCGTTCCAATATCCCCTCGAAAATAAGCCGGTGAGTTGGGTTGGGTTCCCATTTTACGAATCTTGCGTTGAAACCCTTGGGCTGTTAAATGGTCATGCAGACGTTGAAAACTTTTACCGCCTTTGGCAATACCTGCCACAACGTCTTGGGTTCGGTAAGAGGAAACTGGTTTTTCTAGTAATGAAAAATGATAAAGCTCTACCGCCTTTTCTTCCAAAATAACCAGCGAAGGAAGAAATTCTTTCAACAGCGGAAGCCATGAGCCGATAGAAGCAAACATGCGCACAATAAAACCCTTAAAAATATCGGTTTAATAACCCGCTGATTATCTTTTAAATGCCTTTGATTGCAAACCCCTGCTTTTTAAGAAAAGCTGCCAGATTTTGACGGCAATCACCTTGGATTTCGATAATTCCGTTTCGAATTGTGCCGCCGGCACCACAAGCCTTTTTCATTTGGCTGGCTAAATCTTCTAGTTCCAAGGACCTGCGAGTAAATCCATCCAATACCGTGACGGTTTTGCCGTGCCTTCCTTTTTTTTCAACGCGAATATATATGGTTTCCATTAAGGATCGACCTATAAAAAAAGCCGCTTCAATTGAAGCGGCTTTGCATTGGTTGCGGGGGCTGGATTTGAACCAGCGACCTTTGGGTTATGAGCCCAACGAGCTACCAGGCTGCTCCACCCCGCGTCTGTTTAGCGCTTATCGCGCCTATTGATATATGGTGCCCAGGACCGGAATCGAACCGGTACGGGCTTTAGGCCCGAGGGATTTTAAGTCCCTTGCGTCTGCCAGTTCCGCCACCTGGGCAAGAAATCCGATTTAGTGAATCACCGTAAAAAATTATTCTGGTTGGCTAAAAAGGAATGTCAGCATAGCCACCCATGCGGAGGAAGTCAATAAAGATTGGATCCGGGCTTAGTGACTGTCAGTTTTACCGAACTTATAAACAATCTCACCTGGTTTAACCAGATTCAATTCTTCCCGGGCCTGTTTTTCTACCCCCGAATTGTCTTTAGAGTAGGTTTGATATTCGGCTTGATAATGATTAATATCGGATTGAAGTTGAGTGTTTTGCTCTGTCAAACTTTGTTTTTCAGAATGCAGCTTATACAGATTCCACAACCCTCTATTGCCACTGAAAAGCAAATAGGCCACCACCAAAACAACTATTAACATTCCCCATTTGCGCTGCTGGTTCATCGCGGCTCCCAGGGTTTTAAAATATCCCGCCAACCCCTTTGGCGTTCTATATCCATCAATTTAAGAAAATCGATCATCGATTTGTCTTTATACGTTATTTTATATCTCAAAAGATGCTTTTCAAGCGCAACCACATACAACGAAAAAACAAAAACAAAACCTGTAAAAAACCATAAAAAAGGTCCAAGAACAAAGAAAAAGACCGCGAACGCTGAAAAAAAAAGAAGAAAAAGCGAATTGGGTCCTGTGTCAAGAGTAATCAAAAAGGATCTATAAAAGAGCTTTCCTAATGGAGGATTTTGAAAAAACAAAATCGGCCACTGATAAGAAATCATCATCAAACCGTAAAGAAAAACGGTAAAAACAAACCCCATTAGAATAAAAATCCAGAGATGGGAAGATACCTGAAGCGTAGAATAAAACCGCAAGTTATATAAAGCCAGAAGGAGAACCAAACCTGATAGGGTAGATGAGGCTAATGCTTTCCAAAAATGGAGGCGTAAACCTGCCCACACTTCAGAAAAACTGACAGTATCTTCAATGAAAATTTTGAAAACAGATAAAGCCCATGGCACAGAAACGGCGCATTCCAAAACATATACCGAGTAAATCGCCAGCCAATTCCAATGCTGGTTTTTGTTCAAAATACCGAACAAACCAGCCAACCAACCCACGCCAAAACAGCTTGAAAACCAACAAAAATTATAAAAAATAAGTGAAAAAAAATGGTCGTAATAGCGCCAAAACCAAGATCTTAAAATATCTTGCCAACGGGAATAGGAAAAAATATACACTTCGGAGGGGAGTTCATCAGAGGGAAACAAAATATCCAAAATTAACTAAGTTCTTTTTCAAATTTCGGGATGGCTTTCTTAATTTCTAAACGTCCCCGGCCCAAGTTGCCATCCAAACTCAAAGCAAGAGCGACAAAATAATTTTTTCCTACCAACATCATAATCATGCTGGCTTTATCAGTCGTAATCAGAATTTCAGCTGTGTTTCCCAAGCCAAAATTAGAAGAAGCTTTCATAGCGTTTTTAATAATGCTGGAATATTCAGCTCCGACGGCGTTAATGTCAAAAGCGTTATGAGAGACTTGATCAATCACGATTCCGTCCATTCCTACCAGACTGGCCCCAATTGCCCCTTCAACGTTTTCTAACATTTCTTCAAGAATCTTTTTGAAATCCATTTAATTTCCCAAACATTGAATTCGAATTATAAAGCTAAAGATGATCAACTAACTTTTTCGATCTTTTTAGCTGCTCCATCCATTGCCAATCTTAACATTCCCAAATTTATCTGATGATCGGCCAAAACAACCAAAATACTACCCAAAAAGGAAACTAACAAAATATGACCCGTCTCAGCTGTTACCAAAACTTGTTTTAGTAATCCCTGGTTTAACTTAATAGCGGATTGACTTGTATCCTTAAAAATAGACAGAACCTGCTTTTCAAGGGAATCATTATTACTATTTTCTCCTACAGAAACAACGCTTATTCCTTCAAGACTGGTTAAAAAACATCGACGAATGCCTGTGATAGACGCCAACTCTGCCAGAACGGCTTTTAAAACATCAACCTGAGCCGTTGAATATTGCATGATTCCTGAAGCTGGTTTTTTTTCATCTACAGCCTTTGTCTTTTCAGACTCTTTAATCTCTAATTTAATTTGCGAAGTTTTTGTTTCTTTGTCTGCACGATCCATGGCCATGACTTGAAGAATGTCATCCTCAGAAAACTTGGACCCTTTTTCTTTGTCAAATTGACTGGATTTCGATTTTTCTTCTTTGGAATGGGAAACAGGAATTGACTCTGATTTATTCTGGGTTGAAATCACAGTATTAACACCGGGTTTTAAGTTTAAATCTTTTAATTTTTGACGAGCACCTGCATTGGTCGGATCTTTTTTCAGAATTTCTTCATAGGTTTCCGCCGCTTTGTCCAAATGGCCCTGTTTTAAATAAAGCTCCGCCATTGTCATTGAAGCCATACCAGTCGAATTCGATTCCTTTTCAGCAGGAGTTTGTTTAACTGAAGGTTTGGTTTGAGGCGTGTTAGCCGCTTTTTCGATCGCCACTTTTAACAGTTTTTGAGTTTCATCATCATCAGAATTTAAAGTAAGAATGGCTTGATACTCGTCAATTGCGGCTTTGTAATCGGCTTTTTGCATAAAAACTGAACCCAATAAAGAATGAGCCATCAAATTTTCAGGATCAAACTCGAGAACTTTTTTAAACTCAAAAACCGCGTCATCCAATTTGGTTTGACCTTGGTAGATTCTGCCAAGAACAAGATGTCCGTTTGAATAATTCGGATTTTTTTCTAAACCTTTACTACATACACGATATGCCTCATCTAACGACCCTTCTTTTCGATAGGCTTCCGCCAGGGGCGCGAAAACAAGAGAGCTTGAGTCATCTTCTAGTTTTTTCTTGAAGTCAGAAATTTCAGACGTAAACAGCTCCTTCGAAACTCTAGTGGAAGCTTAGCTTTAATCTTGAAGTTGTCTCAAAATGGAAAAAACAACGGATTGAGGAACACTTTTTCGAATAGTAACAAGGCCTATTTTTCTTGTCAACACAAACTGAATTTGTCCATTTTTCGATTTTTTATCTAATAACATTTTTTCATAAACTTTTCCAAGATTAAACCGGCGTAAGGGTCTAAACAAACCGGCTTTTCTCAAAAGTATTATTTGCCTATCAGCGACAGCTTCTTCGCAAATGCCCAGTTTTACAGACAACCGAGCGGCAAACATCATTCCATATGCAATGGCTTCACCATGCGTCAGAACATCATAATTGAAATAGGCTTCTAAAGCATGGCCCAAAGTATGTCCATAATTAAGCCAAGCTCTTTTCCCGCCTTCTCGTTCATCCTCAGAAACAATTTGAGCTTTGATTTGACAGGACCGTCCAATCAATTCCACGAGTATCTTAGGCTCTCTATTTAAAACTACATCCAAGCGTGACTCCAGACATTTAAACATTTTTTTGTCTTGGATAACCGCATATTTAATCACCTCAGCCAACCCGGTTCTCATTTGTCTGTCACTTAATGTTTTTAAAACGGATGTATCTGCCAAAACCACCTTGGGTTGATAAAAGGAGCCTATTAGATTTTTAATACCATCAAAATCAATAGCTGTTTTACCGCCGATACCAGCATCAACCTGTGCTAAAAATGTGGTTGGACACTGGACAAATTGAATACCCCGCATGTAGATCGACGCCGCAAATCCTCCCAAGTCTCCCACCACACCTCCGCCCAAGGCCAATAAACATGAATCTCTTTGGAACGAAGCCTGAGCCATTTGACGGAGAATTTTTAATAAGGTTATTTCGTTTTTGTACACCTCCCCATCGGGAATAAGAAATGGATAAACTTTAAAACCTTTTGAACACAAAGACTTGAAAAGCGTTTTCCCATAAAGTCGATAAACGGCTTGCGTAGACAAAATCATAATTTTATTAGATGAACAAACAGACCTGACAATCGGACCTGCTTTTTTCAAAAGTCCTTGTTCAACATGAACTTCATAACTTCTCAATCCCAGATTGACTTGAATCGGTTTCATATAATCACTTTCTCTTAAAACAAATCAATTACGGAATCTCTTTTGAGAAATTTCAAAATCTCATCAGCAGCTTCTTTGGAGTCTTTATCATCGGTTAAAAAACATGAATGTGCCAATTGATAAATCGGGTCCCGTTTTTCTATCATGCTTTTAATCTCGACCAATGGATCTTTTGCTTGAGTCAATAATGGTCTTTGATCCAAATGCATCCCCACTCTTTTCCACGACGTTTCGGGGGAAACTTTCAACCAAACACACCAGCCAAGAGAAAGCAATTGATCCCTATTTTCTTTGTCCATCCATAAACCCCCGCCGACCGAAATCACAGACTTGTTGTGATTCCGGATCCAGCTAATCACTTTTTTTTCCTCTGAACGGAAAAAAATCTCACCATTTTCCTTGAAAATTTTTGTGATACTTTTTTTATTCTTTTCCTCGATCCAATGATCGGTGTCCAGAAAATCAAAGTGGAGAAGTTTTGCCAGATCTTTACCTGTTGATGTTTTTCCAGCCCCCATGAAACCGATTAAAATAATGACAGGAGGGAATTTCATCAATTGAGATCTAATAGTTTTGAATATGTTTTAAATAAAGATGATAACGATCGTTGATTTCTTCCATGAAATCTCCGCCCATTTTTTCCAAAAAGGCGTCCGCGATAACCCAGGCACAAATACTTTCACCAATAACCGAAGCCGCTGGTAAAGCGCAGACGTCCGAACGTTCATAAGCAGCCCTTATCTCTCGCTTAGTCTCAATATCGACTGAACGTAAAGGTTGTTTTAGCGTCGCTATGGGCTTTTTCGCCACGCGAACAATGATGGGCTCTCCGTTGCTCATGCCACCTTCGATTCCACCGGCTCTATTGGTAAGATGATAGAAACCTTTTTTAGTTTGATAAGCTATTTCGTCATGCACTTTTGATCCAGGTTGAACTGCATTTGAAAATCCGTTTCCAATTTCGATCCCCTTGATTGCCTGAAGACTCATTAAACTTTGCGCTAAACGTCCATCTAACTTGCGGTCCCATTGAACATGACTGCCTAATCCAACAGGAACTCCAGTCACAACGACCTCAAAAACACCTCCCAACGTATCACCTTTTTTCTTAGCCAAATCGATAAGTGAAATCGCTTTTCGCTCAGCCACTTTTTCCAACATGCGGACCGGCGATTTATCAGCCAGATCATTTAGATCCTCATATTGAATAGGTCCCTTTTTAGATGCTACCGAACCTAATTGGCTCACATAGCTTTGAACAAAAATATAAAAGCTTTTAAGAATTTTTTTTGCAACCGCACCAGCCGCTACACGGACTGTTGTTTCCCGAGCACTGGCCCGTTCCAAAACATTTCGAAGATCGCGATGATTATATTTGATCCCGCCCGAAAGATCGGCATGACCGGGACGTGGACGTTGCAAAGGATTTCCGAAAGATTCCGGAACCGAATCCGGCGTCATGATCTTTTCCCAATTTTCATAATCTTTATTTTTTACAAAAAGCGTAATGGGTGAACCTAACGTGACACCTTTTCGAACACCTGATAAAATATCTACTTGATCTGTCTCAATTAACATTCGGCCACCGCGGCCATATCCTTTTTGGCGGCGGGCCAGCTCAAGATTGATGTCTTCCGATGAAATGGATAGTCCGGCTGGAAACCCTTCTAGAATAACGATCGTACCCTTGCCGTGAGATTCTCCAGCGGTTAAAAATCTAATGCTCATCATTTAACCTCCGTATCTCTAAAATTTATTTCTTATGGCAACCGATTTAGATTCGTTTTTTTGCTTAAGTAAATCTCAACATAAAAAATAAGCGCCTTCATCAGGCGCTTATAGCAACATAAAATTTTCAGCTAGTCTTAATCTTGAATAATGGTTGGCGTGATAAAAATAACCAATTCAACCTTTTGATGCTGAAGAGACTTTTGCTGAAACAAATCACCGATTAAAGGTAAATTCATTAACAACGGAATCCCACTATACGAGTCCGTAACGGTATCACGAACCAATCCGCCAATCACAATCGTTTCACCATTTTTAATTGTAATCGTTGTGGTAGCCGTTTGCACACTCGTTGGAGGTGGCGCACCAACACCAGCCGCATCACCTGTCTGAGACGTAACTGAAGCGTTTATAACGGTTGTAATCCGCCCGTCATCAGTAATCCTAGGAGTAATTTTCAAATCAACCGGCAGGGCTAGCGTGTTGTAAGTTGTAGTATTAGTAATAACCCCTCCCAAGCCAATTACCGTATTTAACGTTGTGTAAATTACATTTTCTACTGAATCAATCTCAGCGGCCACGCCACTAGCCGTTGCCACCCGTGGACGCGAAATAACCTTTCCCAAGTTTTTGGTTTCTAAGGCGTTAATTGACCCTGTTATATTCACTCCACCTTTGACGGTTCCAAATGCTAAAGAAGCCGGATTAATCGCAGTGTTTTGAAGGCTATTAGAAAACGATCCGTTAAGAGTTGGATCACCCGTTGCTTGTGTCAGGTTCCAGTTAAATCCAAGACTTAAAGCGTTCAATTTATCGACTTCAACAATATTGGACTCAATTAATACTTGCGGCGATTTAATGTCCAATTCTTTTACAAGTTCCAGCAAGACTCCCATATTAACCGCGGTCTCCCATAAAACTAAACTAGTCGTCCTCGGTTCCACTTGTACTTTCCCAACCGGAGATAAATAAGGAGTAAGTATTCCCATTACAATCGCCGGATCGGAGTAATTCAATTTTACTACTTTGGTAATCCGATCACCCATTGCATCAGAACCCAATTTCAAATCATCAATGGTTCTTCTATATTGTTCCACATCACCTACAGTACCATTTAAGATAATCACGTTTCGAACGGTATCAATAGCAGTTATTGAAGCGTTGTTAGGATCTAAAATACTTCGTACCAATGTATCAAGTTGCGCCGGAGTAAACCCGCTAGAAGGGTGTATGATTTCAGTTATTTTAGGCAGCGTCAATTTGGAAGATTTCAAAAGCGCCTGCGTTCCGATCCGAAGTCTACTTCCTTGAACCTCATAGCCATATGCGCCTGGCGCCAACAAATTAGACAAAGCGGTTTTTAACGGAACATTATCAAATTTTTCATTTACTACTCCTGAAACAGGACCCGAGACAAAATCAACATCAAAACCAGATTCAGTCGCCAAAGTTCTTAAAACTGCGTTGAGATCCGCGCTTTGAATATCCATCGACACCAATTGATTGATATCGGCTTTTTTCTCAACTTGTCTTTCCGACGCCACAGGTGCCACTAAAGTAATGACCACTTGATTCAAATCACGATCAATTTCATTTAAGGTTCCAGGAACCAAGGTCAAAATGACTTCGGATATAGGTGAAAATTGCGGTCCAATTTGTCTCAATTCCATCGAAACGAGACCGCCTTTAATAAATTCCTTATCCCCACCAGTAAATCTTTTAAGTTTTTCCGCCACTTCTAATTTTGTGGAATGAAATCGCAAAATCAGTTTATCGGGCTGGGATAATTTCCTAAAGGTGTACTTAGCTGGCTGATCCGAAGTCAATACCAGCTTAATTCCTTTGTCTAAGGGTTTAATGGACGTTTCGATTAATCGTGTGAATAATCCAGATCCCGAATCTTTTGAACTGTCCGACTCAGTCGTTTCGTTATCGATAACCGGCGTTGTTTGAACTAAGTCTTGGCTTGTTTTATTAGCTTGTAATAAAAGCGTATAACCCGACGTAGTTTTATTAACAGTCCAATTTTGAACTTTGGCCACATCCAGAACAACCCAAGCTGCTTTTTCATGCGTGGCAGACCGAATTGACTTAACAAAATCATTATTGAATCTTAGATGCGCTCTCACCAAAAGGGCTGTATTTTCAAATTTAACCAATAATTTCTCATCAGAAATTTTTTCAACCGACGGCTCGGATAAAGCGATTCCCTTAATAGAAACTAAATCTCCCAAAGGACTTGAACTCACATCAATTTTATTGATAGAAGATTGAGAATCATCGGATAAACCATTAGCAGAATTAGTTGCGTTTCCGTTATCCGATTTTGATGGTTGCGTTAAAGTTTTAGACTTTTCCGCAACTGTTGGTGTTGCGCCCAGATCTATTTCAATATCATCGGCCAAAACCGAACCAACTAAAGCAAGACACAAAAACACCAATGCCGAAGTCAATCCCCAATATTTAAGCGGAGTTTTAAACCATGACATTAGCGAAGCTCCTTTGGTTATTTTCTAGGATAAGCAATTTTTTGTTCACCCTGGATTAAAACCACTTGCGAATTTGAAATATCACCGATTACCCCATCAACTTCTTTGCTGCTACTATAAAGTTTTCTGTATTTAAGCATGTATTGAATCATTGGATTCCCCTGCCACGTAAACAAGGCCATTGGAATTCCTCCAATGTTAATGACTCCATGATAATCCAATTCTGAAATCGAAATATTAGGCGTTCTTTCCAAGTTATCCAGTGGCATCAAGGGATCTCTTCCATGATAAGTCGGAATATATAGCGGTTGAATAGAAAAATTCATAAAAATCGGCTCCGGAACATCTTGCTGCTGAGCCAACGCCATCCCTTGAATGAAAAAAAGCAGACCCATTATCAACCAAAGAACTGTCAAAATTTTATCGTTCCTCATTATTTTTTCCCCTGAATCCCGCTTAAAACCATTTGAGCGGTCAATGTTTGTTTCGAATTAAAAACGGTTGCGGTTTTTTCAAAATAAGGACTTACTTTTAAGTCATGTACAATCATTAAGTTTTTAGAAACGCTGACCTCGTAAAGAAATTTCATAAGTTGTTCAAAATTTGCATTGAATTTTATGTCAGCCGGAATCTCCACATACGAATCTTTGGGAATCGGCGAACCCTGAAAATTAAAACCTGTCAAGGATATACCAGATCGAGCCTGAAGCGCGCTGGCGCTCTCAATGAACTTAGATCTGTCTAACAGGATCGGGATGCGACTTTGAGCCCATTCCAGTTCCCGCAAAACAGCCGCCGATCTTTTTTTAAACTCATCGTATTTTGCTATCATCTGTTTAGCATCGTCTAATTTTTTTTGTTTGTCTGTAAGATCGGATTGAAGTGATGCGATCTCAATATTTAACGGTTTCAAAACAAACTGGTAGTAAGCAAAAACTAAACCCAAAACTGCCACAGCGGCAAAAATTATATATTGTTGAGTTTTTGAGATTTTCATGAGGCTGTATCCACTGTTTTTGTAATAATCTCAAATTGAATAATTTGCTTATTTTTACCCACCGTCGAATTACCTGATGCTTGCACAGCGCCGGCTACACTTTTTATTTCCAAGGTTGCGTCTTTAGATAATCCTTGTGTTTTAACCAAGCTATCAAAGTATTCATTAACATCATTCAATGAAAAAGCACACCCATCAGCCACAAAACTGTCCGCATCCTTCTTTCCGTTCTGAGTTATTGACGTAAGCCATACGCCGTCCGGAAGATTTTTTGCCAATTGATCCAATATAAAGACCACCTTCTTTTGAACGAGCTGTACATCATTAATATTTTTGTTGGCCGCATCTAATCTTTTTTCTGTGTCCTGAAACGCAGTGATTTCCGCAATTTTTTCTTCATATCCTTTAGATTCGTCTTCAACTTTTTTAATTCGAACATTAAGGTCGCGTTTGGTTTGAATTTTTTGAATGTATATCCAAAACATTCCCGTGGCTAAAACGATGGCGATAACCGCACCTAGTAAAACAAAAACATATTCTTGTTGTTTCTTTTTTTCCTTAAGCGGCACAAGATTGATTTTTATCATTTTAAGATTCCAGTTGGCGCAGAGCCAAACCCAAGCAAACACCTAGATAAAGCTCTTTATCAGACTGTTGCTCCGCATCAATATTTTTATTCACTTCTATGTTTCGGAAAACCCCGAAATGTTCAACCGGAACCCCCAACTTGCCGGCTAAAAAGCGATTTAAATTTTTTAGTTTCGCGCTCCCGCCGCACAAAATAACGCGCTCCACCGTTTTTTTACGCGACTGAGTTTCATAATAATCAAAAGATCTGCGAATTTCTCCCAACAGCTTATTAAGAATCGGAGTCATAACATCGGACATTCTTAAAACTCTGTCGTCTTTTTGAGAAACAGACGACAAAGTAAATTCTTCTTCCTCAATTGATATGGCTCCATGAATTTTTTTCAATTCTTCCGCTTCAGAAAACTTCAAGTTGAATTCTTTTTGAATTTCTTTAGTAAAGTCGTTTCCCGCAACCGGTATGTCTCGAGTAAACCGGGTAAACACACCTTCCAAGATATTGATCGTCGTCCATGTCGCGCCCACATTAATCAGAGCAACTGTCTCCTCATTTGATCCTAATCGGTTAATTTCATAGACGTTTTGCAGCGCAAACGCATCCACATCAATTATAGTCGGGGTCAATCCCGCCGCTTTCAAAGTCGCGATATGCTGATCCACCAAATCAATTTTGGCCGCCACTAACAAGACCTCTATTTTTCTTTGGCCATCTTCTTGGCTCTCACCCAATACTTGAAAATCCAAAACAACTTGATCCATGCTTAACGGAATGTGTTGTTCTGCTTCTTTCGAAATTGTCTTCCGAAGTTCTTCTTCAGTCATAAACGACATTTTGACATAACGAATAATAATAGATTCGCCTAATAAAGCCGTAGCAACTTTTTTAATTTTAATTCCACTCTTCTCATAGGTTTTTTTAATCGTATCCGCAACAATAAGACGCTGTTGATCCGGATTTTTAGAGTCCAACGATTCTCGAGGAATATCCATTATGCCCATAGCCATAAGCTTCCATCGATCATTCACTTTTTTCAGCTCGACTAATTTGACGCTGGATGTTCCAATGTCCAAGCCAACGATAGTCTTGGAAAATAAATTCATAATGCCATCCTTAAGTAATCAAACCATTTTGGCCAAAACCACATAACCCAAGCACCCAACGCCAAAAAAGGACCAAACGGCATAGTCGATCTACGGTTTACTTTTTTAAGCGTCAATAAAACCAATGCCACTAAAGCCCCCGTTCCAAAAGCCAAGACCAAAACATAAGTGGACTTAGCAACCCCCAGCCATACTGATAACGCCAGCATCATTTTAATGTCTCCGCCGCCTAAGACCTCAGGAAAAATTTGAGTTAAAGTGAAAATTAGAGCTCCTACAATCACAAACCCACTGGCTACTATATAAAAACTTGTCAAATTAAAGCTTTTATCGATTGTCTGAAAAATAAAACCCGTGAGGGCAAATAGATTGGTAAAGGGATGGGGCAATAATTTCCATTTTAGATCTGACACAACCAGTAAAATTAAAAAGCCGACAAAAACAAAACTCGATATCTGCATCAACCCATTTTCGAGGGTGCTAAAAGTTGCAGCCAAAAAAAATAAACCTGTCACAATTTCAATTAAAGGATATTGCCAAGAAATAGCTACGCCACAAAAACGACAACGACCCATTAAAAACAAAAAACTTAAAACAGGAATATTATCAAACCAACGAATTCTGTTTTTGCAGTTCGGACAAAAAGAGGGGGGGGTAAAAACCTGGCCGCCGCTTTTCCAGCGGAAAAGACACACATTTAAAAAACTACCAACACACAGACCCCAAAAAATAGAAAAAAAAGGCGTCGTTAAGTATCGAATAAGTGTGCCTCAACAATTCGAATTGATAAAATAATGGGCGGCCTTAGCCGCCCATTATTTAGATCAAATACAACAAAACTTCAGATCATTGGAATCCATAAAAAGAATAAGCCATAGCTTGCGAATCGTGAACCGTGCTATTTATATAAACATAACCACCTGTGCTGTCATACAACCAACCGGAAAGTTCACCCGTCGGCACTTGCAGTTGTGTCGTATAGGTAACAAAATTTCCCGATGGATTAACAGAATTGGCAACGAAAGCACCTGTCACTTTCACCAAAGGTACATTATCCAAGTTTTGGCTAAAGGAAAAGTTGCCTGACGACCACAAAGTCGTCGGCCAAATACCTTGCCAGTTACCATAATAAATTTCCGAAGCAGACTTCATCGCACCGATATTACCCTTGGTCGCGCCTTCTTTGGATTTCTCCAACATTTGAGCGAAACGCGGGATGGCAATAGCAGCCAAGATACCAATGATCGCGACAACGATCATCAGTTCAATCAACGTAAAACCCTTTGCTTTCAAACGAATCATGACAGCCTCCTTATAGCTTTAAGCCTAAGCATTTGACCCTTCCACCTAAGCTTGTCTTCAATGTTACCGTGATATCAAAGCTCTGTCAACTTCCGTAAAATAACAATAAAAACAATGTTCAACCAGCCAAATTACCCAGTTCAAACATGGGCATAAACATAGCTACCACGATAAATCCAAGGGTAACCCCTAAAAATACAATCAATATTGGCTCAATAATGGTAGTAATTCCTTCTACCGCCACATCCACTTCTTCTTCGTAAAAATCCGCTACTTTGGACAGCATGGCATCCAAAGCTCCCGTTTCTTCGCCGACATTAATCATTTGAGTTACCATTGGCGGAAAAATATTACTTTCCTTCAAGGGTTGAGTTAAGGTTTTTCCGGAACGAACTGAGTCTCTAGCGTCATTAAGCGCTTTTTCAACCACTAAGTTTCCCGATGTTTTAGCTACCGTTTCTAAAGCATCCATAATGGGGACACCTGATTTAATCAATGTACCAAAGGTTCGAGCAAATTTTGCGACTGCCGCTTTTCTGGCTAAAACTCCAAAAACTGGCATATGTAAAATAAGATTATCAATATTAAATGCGCCCGATTTCGTCCTGTGATAAAGATTAAAAACTACTACTAGCAAGACACAAAAAACAACTAAAAAAACAGCTTTTGGACTGATTAAAAAATTACTAAGGCCCAAAACCATCCTCGTGGGCAAAGGCAATTCGGCGCCGAACGATTGAAAAACTTCGGCAAAAGTAGGAACAACTTTCATCATAAGAAAAATAACAACTAAAAACGCTATCGACATAACCACAATAGGATACATCATGGCCGATTTCACTTTTCGGGTTACACCTTCTGCTTTTTCCATATACTCCGACAATCGTTCAAAAATGATATCCAAAATACCGCCTTGTTCCCCCGCTTTAACCATGTTTACATAAAGTGTACTAAAAACTTTCGGATGACGGCTTAGCGCATCCGACAACGGTACGCCGTTGGAAATATCATCTCGAACTTTAGCCATCAACACTCTAAAATCTTTATTCTCGGCTTGTTCAGCCACAATGGTCAGTCCTTGCAAAATGGGAAGGCCCGCATTAATCATGGTAGAAAATTGCCTGCTAAAGATAACAATATCTTTGGTTTTAACATTGGGTTTCTTTTTGGTGATATTCATCCAAAGTAATTCAAAACCAGCTACAGGTGACAACAAAATAATTTCTAACCGTTTTTGTTTAAGCGCGGAAATGGCGGCGGCTTCATTTTCCACTTCTAAGGTTCCGTCCAGAACCTTTCCGAGATTATTGCGAACTTGATATTTAAATAGGGGCATGGTTTAGATTTACAACCCGCCTTTCGTCATTCTGAGCAGTTCCTTGGGATCCATAGTTCTAGAGAATATTTCGTCATAACTTACTAATTGTTTTTGATAAAGATTAAACAATGCTTGATTCATCGTTTGCATGCCCGACTCAGTTCCAGTTTGCATCGCGGAGTAAATTTGATGAATTTTTTCTTCGCGAATAAGGTTTCTAACCGCCGGAGTGGGAATCAACACTTCCAGCGCTACCACACGGCCCGTAGAGTTCGCCAGCGGCAGTAGCTGTTGGGAAATAACCCCGTTTAGAACAAATGAAATTTGAGCCCTCACCTGCTGTTGCTGACCCGAGGGGAAAACGTCAATGATACGGTTAATAGTCTGAATAGCGTCCACCGTATGCAAAGTCGCGAAAACCAAGTGACCCGTTTCGGCGATGGTCAAGGCCGCGTTAATGGTTTCCAGGTCGCGCATTTCACCAACCAGAATCACATCCGGATCCTGGCGTAAAGCGTATTTCAACGCCGAGGTGAAAGTATGAGTATCTGTGCCAACTTCCCGCTGATTCACAATACAAGCCTTGTGGGCATGGACATACTCAATAGGATCTTCAATGGTAATAATGTGATGGGGTAAGTTAGTATTGATCCAATCCAGCATCGCTGCCAAAGTCGTCGATTTACCTGAACCGGTGGGACCGGTAACTAAAACCAAACCCTTGGGAAGCTTCACTAGATCTTTAATAACTGGCGGCAACTTCAAATCATCGAAAGTTCTAATCTTCGAGGGAATATTTCTCATAACCGAAGCGATAGACCCTCTTTGCTGAAACACGTTCATACGAACCCGGCCCACACCCTCCACCCCGAAAGAAATATCCAGCTCGTTGTCTTTTTCAAATTTTTCTTTTTGTTCATCGGTCAAAATGCTGTAGATGAGCTGTTGAGTGACTTCAGGCCTGAGTTTCTCATATTCGGTGGCTGTAATAACGCCGTCGATACGAAGCATTGGCGGGGCGCCTGCCGTAATATGAAGATCTGAAGCGCCTTTTTCAAACATAAGCCTTAAAAGGGTATCGACATTAACCATAAAGGAAACCTGCCCTTCTCAAAATTTTGAAATCAATCTTCGTCCGCGTGAGCAACCCGGAACAACTCTTCCACCGAGGTCAAACCCTTTAATACTTTTTGAACACCGCACTCGCGCAAGGTTTGCATTCCGCCTTCGCGAGCCACTTTTTTCAGTTCGGCGGCAGCCTTTCTTTGGATAACCGCTTTTCGAAACTCATCATTCAAAACCATCACTTCGTGGATCGCCATCCGGCCCTTGTACCCCGTCTCAGAACAAGCTGAACAACCCTTCCCTTTGTAAAGAAGAACTTCCTCGCTGGTTGGTTGCAATCCCATTTCCTTTAAAATTTCCGGATCTGCCACATAAGACTCTTTACAATTTTTACAAATCCGACGCAAAAGACGTTGCGCCACCACACAATGGACCGTAGAAGTAATCAAAAAGGGTTCAACCCCCATGTTTCCCATACGAGTCACTGCGCCGGGGGCGTCGTTGGTATGTAAGGTTGAAAAAACCAAGTGACCGGTCAAAGCCGCGTTGATAGCAATTTCAGCCGTTTCTTTATCCCGGATTTCTCCAACCATGACCACATCCGGATCTTGCCGCAGAAACGATCTTAATCCCGCTGCGAAAGTTAGGCCGATGCCCGCTTTCGCGTTAACTTGATTAATACCAGGCAGGTTATATTCCACCGGATCTTCAATAGTCGAAATATTTGTGTCCGGATCATTAATTGCGTGAAGCGCCGAATAAAGTGTAGTCGATTTACCTGAACCAGTAGGTCCGGTTACCAAGACTAAACCGTAAGGTTCGCGTATGGCTTTTTCAAATTTTTGCTGAACACCCTCTTCAAACCCCAGTTTGGGAATATCTAAGGAAAGGTTAGAAGAATCCAAGATACGCATAACGATCTTTTCACCGAATTGGACAGGACAGACAGAAACACGAAGATCAATTTCTTTTCCCAGCACTTTAATTTTAATACGACCGTCCTGCGGTAAACGGCGCTCAGCTATGTCGAGTGAAGACATAATCTTAAGACGGGACGAAACTGCCGCCGACATAGAGCGAGGCGGTCCCTTCACTTCATGTAAAACACCGTCTATTCGATAACGACAGCGGTAGTTTTTTTCATAGGGTTCAATATGGATATCGCTGGCACCCGCTCGAACCGCCTCGGTCAAAATAAAATTCACCACCCTGACTACCGGAGCGTCTTCTCCAGCGGATTCCAAAGAAGCGATGTCTATTTCGTCGTCGTCTTCTTCAACCACTTCTAAATTGCTGGACTCTTCATTTCCCATAGAGCTAAGCAACTGATCCATGTCCATCGCCGGGGTTTCATCAAAAGCTTTACTTTTAGTCTTTTTGGCCGCCGAGGCGGCGGCACTGGCACTTTGAGAACTGGCTGTTTTCTGTCCCGCGTTAGCACCATAGTATTTCTTGTGCATGGCCTTAATATCTGTTTCGCTGGCAATAGCGGGCTCCACTTCAAAACCCGTCATCATCTTTACATCATCAATCGCGAACACATTTAAAGGATCCGCCATAGCCACGGTCAGTTTTTTATCTTTGAGAAACACAGGAATAAGGCAGTGATTCACCGCGATCGAATCAGGAACAGACGCGATAACATCGGCGGGAATATTAATCTCGGTTAGGCTCACATGGGGAATACCCAGTTGGGTTCCCACAAAGGCCATAATAACGTCCTGGGTCACGTATCCCCGGGTAATGAGAATCATTTCCAGACGGCCGCCCTTTGTCTTTTGTTCGAGAAGCGCCTCTTGAAGCTGTTCGGGAGTGATAATCCCCTCGTCCACCAACATTTCACCTAGGCGCATTTTCATGGAATCGGCCATAGACTACCTCTTAAATTAAATGGACTTTTCGGCGGAACCTAACGATTTGCTCTCAAAGAGTATAGAAGTGGCAAAAAATGAAGTCAACGAAAGCCCTTAGGGCTTAACGCGACTTTAACCCTTTGACCAAAGCTTGACGCATCACTTCTACAGGCGCCTTGCGGCCGGTCCAAATCTCAAACGACAAAACCCCTTGGTGCAGTAACATCCCTAAACCGTTCAAATGGGGCAAACCAAAACGTTTAGCCTGTTTAAGAAAATCCGTCTCCCGGTGATAAATCAAATCCACCGCCAAAGCACCTTTTCTGACGCCCTTAAGCGGTATGGGCGAAGGTTCACCTTTTAAACCCAAGGAAGTCGCCTGCACAATCCAATCGCTATAACAAACAAACTGACCGGCATCCCGAAGTGAAATCGCTTGGATATCCAGCTTTCCATACTTTTGCCGAAGTGATTTCATCAACTTTGCCGCCTTAGTGCCCGATCGATTCGCCACGTAAAAACCTTTAACCCCGGCTTTCGCCAGAGCTCCCGCCACCGCTTTTGCCGCACCGCCCGCTCCAATCAAAAGACCTTTCGTGTCCCTTAACTTGGATCGCCAGGAACCCAAAGACCGTAAAAAACCCTCTCCATCGGTTGAAGTGCCGCACAATTGACTGCCTTTACGATAAATCGTATTTACCGATCCAAGCCATTTGGCTTCCGGTTCAATCCAATCCAGATAAGACAAAACCTTTTCTTTGTAGGGAACGGTCACATTTGCGCCGCGGGCATTTAATGTCCGCATCATCTTCAAGACCGGTCCCACTTCCCGGGGAGAAATATCCAGCGGCGTGTAAAGCCAGGGCATGTGAAGTTTTTCAAAAACCGCGTTATGCATGGCTGGCGACAAGGAATGGGTGACGGGATGACCCAGAATAAAAACCACCTGGCTGGCGGCCATAATATCCGCGGCTTTAGAGAATTTCATTGATTGCCCTTTATTTATGGATGAGACAAAGCATATTGAATCATGGACACCATAGCTAAGCCTGCGGTTTCAGTTCTAAGAATCGGTGTCGGTAAATGAACCACTGCCGCGCCTTTTAATTGGGCTTCTCGAACTTCATCTTTGGACCATCCGCCTTCGGGTCCGACCAATACCAATATTTTTTTAACGGCAGCGTTGGATTCTAACACCGTTTTTAAAGTAGGCGCTTCTTTTTCATAGGGCAGTAACACCTGATCAAACTCCCCGAAAAGTTCCAGACATTTTTTCCAGTCGGTCACTTCATCCAAATAGGGCAGGTCATTGCGGCCGCATTGACGGCAGGCTTCCACCAGAATTTTTTGCCAGCGGTTATTTTTATGCTCAAATTGGGATTCATCCGGCCGCGAAATACTTCGTTGAGTAACCAATGGAATAAATCGGTTCACGCCCGCTTCCGTTCCCTGGCGTAAAATTAGATCAATTTTGGGCCCTTTTGGCAGACTTTGCGCTAAGGCAATCCAATTGCCGGGATGGGTTTGACTTTTTTCCTGGCGGGATAAAATTTTTGCCGTAACCGGAATGTTTTCATCTTGTTGAAGCGCCAATTCATATTCTGTCGCCCGGGAATCAAAACCAAAAAACCGCGCGCCCGATTCCAGACGAAGCACTTTGGTTAAATACCGGGAAGCCGATTCATCCAGCACGATTTCTTTTTGGTCTGTCAGCGGAGCAGTCGCTAAAAAAAGCCGGGGGACAAAACTCATTTTTTCCGGTTAAATAGCTGTTTCATTTTGAACATAAACTTACCAATGGCTGGCGTATTAGCTTCGGTTGAAACGGCCTCAAATTCTTCGAGCATTTTTTTCTGTTTGACGTTCAGGTCAGTCGGTGTTTCCACCAAAATGGTAACCAGCAAGTCGCCAATAGAAGCGTCGCCCGGATTCTTCAAACCTTTTCCTTTAAGACGGAAAACCTTACTGGACTGGGTGCCCGCCGGAATTTTCATATTCACTGCGCCTTCTAAGGTGGGTATTTCTAATTCGGTTCCCAAAGAAGCTTTCACGAAGGAAATAGGAATTTCACAATGTAAGTCGCCACCCTCACGATTGAAAAACTCATGGGGTTCCACATGCAAGAAGACATAAAGATCGCCGGATGGGCCACCGTTAAGGCCCGCCTCACCCTCGCCTCTTACACGAAGACGGGAACCTTCATCTACACCCGCCGGAATTTTTACTGAAATGGTTTTTTCTCTCTCGACCCGTCCTTGACCTCGACAGGTCGTGCAAGGTGTGCCGGGAATTTCACCTTTTCCGCCACAACGAGGACAGGTTCGCGCTACCGTGAAAAAACCTTGAGACGTTCGTACTTGTCCAGCGCCATGACAGGTATTACAAGTTACTTTTCCCGATCCCGCTTTTGCTCCAGAACCGTGGCAAGTTTCACAGGTAGTTAACTTTCTAACTTTAACTTCTTTCGAAACGCCGAAAGCCGCCTCTTCAAAACTCAGTGTAACATCGTGCCGAAGATCATCACCTTCTTGAGCCTGACTACGGGCCCGTCCGCCGCCACCCTGACCGCCAAAGAAATTGTTAAAAACATCGCCGAACATATCCTCAAAGTCGGCACCGCCAACATCCTGAGGACGAAACCCGCCCCCATAACCGCCGCCCGGGGGCACTCCCGCGCCCACGCCTGCGTGGCCAAATTGGTCATAAGCGGCCTTCTTTTGGGGGTCCGACAAAACCTCATAGGCTTCGTTGATTTCTTTGAACTTTTCTTCCGACTCTTTATTATTGGGGTTTGTGTCCGGATGATACTTTTTAGCCATGTTACGGTAAGCCTTTTTCAGCTCATCCGCCGAGGCACCCTTCGGAACACCCAAGAGATCGTAATAATCTTTTTTGGTAGCCATTTTTTCTTTCATAGAGCTTAAACCCTCCGCTTTTCACATCTAAATTAGGGAGGGGGCGTCCGGCTTTCAATAACTGCCCGACTTTCAGGGCCTCAAACTACCATCAGTCCCAATTCCCGTAAAGACTGATTTTCCCGGCAAAAAAGGAAAAAATGACCTTGCGAATTCGGACTCTTCTCTCCTAAACTAACCGGGCTTTAGAGAAAAGAAGCTTTGATTCTCTCGACTCAAAGTGAGAGAGCGAAAAATATAGGAGGCAGCTCATGCCGTATGTCATTACCGAAAAGTGTTTAGGCGAAGTTTACGCTCAATGCGTGGATGTGTGCCCAGTGAATTGCATTCACCCCGGCAAATATAAAGATCAAGATTTCATGATCATCAACCCCGAAGAATGCACGGAATGCACCAGCTGCTATTCCGCCTGCCCCATCGGCGCCATTGTGGAAAGCCCGGAAGCTGATCCAGTGTACGCGAAAATTAATGCTGAGTTGGCTCCGACGTTCAAGAACAATCCAGCGATTCCGACCCGCCCGGCGAACGATCCGCCGCGCCACGCCAGCAACAAACTGGTCAACTAAGATTTAAGTAGCGTTTGAAACAAAAAAGGCCCTTCCCGTTGGGGAGGGCCTTTTTTTATGCCTTGTTAAAAGTTTAAACCTTCTGATAAATCTCCGCACCGGTTTCAGCAAAGGTCTTCGACATATCCTTCATGCCTTCCTCGATAGCGGTCTCTTCGGTTAAACCCTTCGCATTCGCGTAGTCCCGGACATCTTGGGTAATTTTCATGCTGCAAAATTTCGGTCCGCACATGGAACAGAAATGGGCCACCTTGGCTCCGTCCGCCGGAAGGGTTTCATCGTGATAAGATTTGGCCAGCTCCGGATCCAGCGCCAGATTGAATTGATCTTCCCATCTGAACTCAAAGCGGGCTTTTGAAAGGGCATTGTCCCAACGTTGCGCCGCCGGATGGCCCTTGGCCAAATCCGCCGCGTGGGCCGCGATTTTATAAGCGATCACTCCCGCACGAACATCATCTTTGTTCGGCAATCCCAAATGTTCTTTCGGAGTCACGTAACAAAGCATCGCGGTGCCAAACCAGCCGATCATCGCCGCGCCAATCGCGCTGGTAATGTGGTCATAGCCGGGAGCGATATCCGTCGTCAAAGGACCGAGAGTGTAAAAGGGCGCCTCGTGGCAATCAGCCAGTTGCTTATCCATGTTTTCTTTAATCAACTGCATAGGCACGTGTCCTGGGCCTTCAATCATCACCTGCACATCATGCTTCCACGCGATTTTGGTCAACTCGCCCAGCGTTTTTAATTCAGAAAACTGAGCGTCATCATTAGCGTCGTCAATCGAGCCGGGGCGCAAACCATCACCCAGACTGAAAGAAACGTTGTAGGCTTTCATGATTTCGCAGATTTCCTCAAAATGGGTATAGGTAAAGTTTTCTTTGTGATGGGCCAGGCACCATTTCGCATGGATCGAACCGCCGCGGGACACAATGCCCGTCCGGCGCCAGGCCGTCATTGGCACATAGCGTAAAAGCACGCCGGCGTGAATCGTGAAATAGTCCACACCCTGCTCGGCCTGCTCAATAAGCGTGTCGCGGTAAAGCTCCCAGGTTAAATCCTCGGCGATGCCGCCGACTTTTTCGAGCGCCTGGTAAATCGGCACCGTGCCGACCGGCACGGGACAATTGCGGATAATCCATTCGCGGGTTTCGTGAATGTTTTTGCCAGTAGAAAGATCCATCAGGGTGTCCCCGCCCCAGCGCACGGACCAGATCATCTTTTCCACTTCTTCCTCAATGGAAGAAGCCACAGCCGAGTTACCAATGTTGGTATTAATTTTGACGAGGAAATTACGGCCGATAATCATCGGCTCAATTTCGGGGTGGTTGATGTTGGAAGGGATAATCGCCCGGCCCCGGGCCACTTCATCCCGGACAAATTCAGGTGTTACCACTTTAGGAATCACCGCGCCAAAACCCTCGCCTTTATGAAAACGTCCTTTTTCAATCCGTTCTTCCATCATCTGGTTTTCACGGATGGCGATAAATTCCATCTCCGGGGTAACGATGCCCTTCTTGGCGTAATGCATTTGGCTGACGTTCATGCCCTTTTTGGCCTTCAGGGGTTTGTGAGTGGCGGCGCCCGGAAACACTTCCACATCCGCCGCGGCTTTTCCTTTATAGAAACCCTGTACTTCTTCCACATCGCCGTTCTTCAAAATCCAGTCGCGGCGCAGCGGTTTCAAACCCTTGTACAAATCGATGTCAATATTCAGATCGGTGTAAGCGCCGCTGGTGTCATAGACGCAAAGGGGAGGATTTTCTTCCATGCCCTTTTCGGTTTTGGTGGGGCTGAGTTTAATTTCCCGCATGGGGACAAGAAAGTTATGGAGTTTGCCGGGGATATAGCGTTTGGAAGAACCCGGAAAAGGCGTTCGGGTGATTCCCTTCGGCGCGGTATTTTTCCCATTTCCGTTGCTGTTGGACATTTTCATTTCCTCATTTGTTGAAACAGTTAAAGATGATTTAAAGCATAACGGCCCCTAGGGTCGAATGCAACAAAGCAGCTTTTTGTGACGATTAAACCAGTTTCTCTTCAATTTTATAGGCTTCATATCGAAGCTTTTTAAATTGGGCGCTGGCGGGATGTTGAATCAGTTTTGAAAATTCCTCAAGGGACCGAAGGGCCTCTTGCGCCCTTTTCAAATTAGCTTTCAGGAGTTCTTGAGAGCTAGTACGGACTTTTTCACTTTTTTCTTTATTTCCCCGGCCCAGGTCTTTTTTCACGTCTCGGGCCGTGGAACGCAGCTGGGACGAACCGAATAGGGACTTCTCCGCTCGGGTCACCCCATGACGTAACTTTTTAAGGTGGGTCAATAAACCGGAATCGTTCAGGATAAATCGGGCCACATCTTCGGCCACCCGAAAACCTTCTCGGGCGCGGTTGCAGTTGGCGTCCAGTGCCCGGTAAACCGAAAGAGTGTCTCGAGACTTCATCAAAACACTCCCCTGTTTTCCGATTACTTAACTTTCTTGATCAGCTTCACTACCGGGTTCGCGGTGGTTTTTTTGCCAAACATGGGCTTCGGCGCTTTTTTAACCTTGGCGGGCTTTTCAACCTTCTCGCCCTTCTTGGCAACGGGAGCGTTTTTATCGATCTTCTCTCCCTTTTTATCCGCGCCCTTCTTGTCGTCCTGCGCGGCCGCGCCCTTTTTCTTGTCAGAAACGGGGGTTGGATGTTCAGGATTTTTGGGGAAAAGAGGAACCGTGATTTTAATCGACTTACCCTTGGCCGCTAGGGCCTTGGCCTTCGCCTCATCTAAAAGTCTCTTGGGCCTGGGGGTGTCTTCTTTGAGGAAAGAATCTTCCTTCAAATAAGGAACGGAAGAAACTTTATTGAGTTTCGAAGCCAAATCAATATCCTTGGCATAACCTTTGCGGGTCAATTCTTTGGCTTCACTGGTTTCTTTCATCATGTCGTGTAGCTTGCCCTGCCAGGGTTTATAGCGGGCGATGGCTTCTTTGGCGCTGTCGGTTAATTCGATCGGCGAATCCTGCAAGGTGCTTTGTAAAAAGTCCACCAGCATCCCCGCGAAAGCGGAGTCTTCTGCCCCTCCGGCACAAATCACAACCACGTCGTTCTTGGCGCGAAGACAGGAATCATAAACATCAGTCAAGTTGATAAAGGAACCCATTACCACATACTTGGTCTTAGCGGGCACCCGAAGCGGCGATTGGGAGCTTAAACAAATCCAGCGGTCTTTCACTTTCTCGCGGGTGGAATCCAGGGGCGATCCTCCCAAATGAAAACCGGGTATCTTGTCCAAATCTCTTTCTCCCGCCAAAAGTCCCTCGCCGCGTTTTAGTTTTTCAAAAGCTTTCTTGGCCGAGCCGGGATCCGAAAAAAGTTTCACGCCCGAGGCTCCATGATAAAGATACATGGCGACGGTGGTGGTCACCCTCAAAATATCTACCAGTACAACGGTCGCGTTCTGAACCACGGTGGCTTTTACGTCTTTAGGCTGGAAATAAACTGTAATTTTCAATGTCGGCTCCAAGTTTTCTAAAAATTAATGCGGGGTTCATATGAACCGCCGCAAGGGTGACTTGCCCTCCGCCAAAAATTGACGGAGGAGCGGTTATTTCTTTTCTTTGTCTGTTTTTTCTTTTTTCTTACGCATATCGTCGACGTAATGGGTGGAGTACTTTCCCTGTTTGAAAGACTCGCTCGCCAAAATATTTTTTAAGAACGCCGCGGTCGTGTGAACGCCTTCCACCACCAGCTCATCCAAAGCCCGGATCATCCGGGTAATCGCCTCATTGCGCGTGGGCGCGTGAACGATAATTTTAGCCAGCATGGAATCGTAGTAAGGCGGAACCTTGTAGCCCTGGTAAAGATGCGTGTCCACCCGAACCCCCGGGCCTCCCGGCACGTGATAAGTGGTGATGGTTCCCGGCGAGGGCCGGAAGTTGTCTTCCGGATTTTCGGCGTTAATGCGGCACTCAATCGCGTGTCCCCGCGGCTCCATTTCGGTTTTAGCGAAAGAAAGCTTCTCACCCGCCGCCACCCGAATTTGTTCCTGGATAATATCCACACCCATCACTTGTTCGGTCACCGGATGTTCCACCTGAACGCGGGTATTCATTTCCATAAAATAAAAATCCCCGTCTTTGTTCAGTAAGAACTCGATGGTGCCAGCCGAGCTGTACTTCACTTCTTTGGCTAACTTTAAAGCGTAGCGGCCCACAATTTTGCGCTGTTTATGCGACAAAACGCCTGACGGAGCTTCTTCAATCAATTTCTGGTGAGACCGTTGAATGGTGCAATCCCTCTCGCCCAGATGGGCCACATGGCCGTATTCGTCGCCCATTACCTGAACCTCAATGTGCCGCGGTTCTTCGATATATTTTTCGATATAAACTTCAGGATTTCCGAAAGCCGCTTCCGCTTCGGCGCGGCAGGTCTGGAAAGCCTGGGTTAAAGAAAGGTCCGTATGCGCCACGCGCATACCGCGTCCGCCGCCGCCCGCCGAGGCCTTAATGATGACGGGATACTTAATACGCTTGGCGACTTCTAACGCTTGCTTTTCGTCTTTCACCGGCCCGTCGCTGCCCGGCGTGGTCGGGGTTCCGGCTTTTTTCGCCATGGCGATAGCCTGCACCTTGTCGCCCATCAGCCGCATCACTTCGGGCTTCGGGCCGATAAACTTGATCTGGCAGCTGGCGCAAACTTCCGCGAAGTGGGCGTTTTCGGCCAAAAAGCCGTAGCCGGGATGAATCGCTTCCGCGTCGGTGATTTCTGCGGCGCTGATGATGGCCGGGATATTCAAATAACTTTCTTTGCTGGGACCCCGTCCGATACAAACGCTTTCATCAGCCAGATGAACGTGAAGCGAGTCCGCGTCCGCCGTGGAATAAACGGCGACGGTCTTAATACCCATTTCTTTACAAGCCCGGATAATGCGCAGGGCGATTTCGCCCCGGTTGGCAATCAGAATTTTTTTAAACAAGATTAATATTCCCCTCTGTTGGAAAGGTCGAAAACTGGATTTTTAGTTAGTTAACTGGGATCAATGACAATTAAAGGCTGGTTAAACTCGACGGCTTGGCCGTTCTGTACCAGAATTTTGGTAACCTTGCCCGCCACTTCGGCTTTCACTTCGTTCATCAGCTTCATGGCTTCGATAATGCAATAGACTTGGCCCACTTCAACCTTGTCGCCTTCTTCAATAAAGGCTTTGGATTCGGGAGAAGAAGCGCGGTAAAAAGTTCCCACCATCGGCGAATTTTGCGGGGTTCCCTTTTCCACGGCGGGTGCCGGAGCCGAAGCGGCAACAGCGGGAGCGGCGGCAGAGGTTGTCATCACAGGAGCCGCCATCATCGCGGGAGCGGCCATCCCAGCTTGAAAGGGCATCCCCGGCCCGCGGCGCAGGTGAATCTTCACACCCGCCTGTTCAAAGCTGATCTCGCTAATGTCGGAGGCGTCCATCAAATGAATGACATCTTGCACAATCGCCAGTTTCGGATTGACCTTTACCTTTTTGGAAGTCATGGCCCCTTCTTTCTTTTTGCTGGGTTTGGAACTTTCGTTTTTTTCGGTGGTGGACACTTTTAAATCCTTTCCTACGGGTGAACTTTAAATGGGTTAAACCCGTTCCAGGTACTCTCCGGTACGGGTATCAATTTTCAAAACGTCCCCTTCTTTCACAAAAAGAGGAACCTGAATCTGCGCTCCGCTTTCCAGCGTAGCCGGCTTAGTGGCGTTAGAAACCCGGTCGCCCTTGATGCCGGGTTCCGAAGAAACAACTTTTAAAGTGACCGTAATGGGAAGCTTCACACTGATGGGGCGTTCTTTGTAAAAAAGAACTTCGATGTTCATTTCTTCTTTAAGCCATTGGTGGCCTTCGCCGACTTCTTCGGCCGTCAGCTCCAACTGCTCATAGGTGGCGATATCCATAAACATAAACTTCTCGCCCTGCTTGTAAAGGTACTGCATTTCTTTTTCTTCGACCGCAGGCTCGGGAACCTTTTCCCAACTATCCAGTGTCTTGTCGGTAACCGTTCCCAATTCCACGTTTTTCAGTTTCAGGCGCACAAAACCGCCGCCCTTGCCCGGCTTCACGTGTTGAAAATCACTGACCCGATATAAAACACCGTCAAATTCACACAAATTGCCCGACCGAAGATCCATCACAGTAAGCATTGCAGCTCCTCAAGACGTTGGGAAAAACCCTTATTTTTAAGGCTTTTTGCCTTCAGACCTTCAAAAAACCCTTATTTTTCAAGGTTTTTTAATGGTTTTCGAGGCAAAAGAGGCGGCATTTTACAAGAAAGTTCTCCATCCGTCAAACAATGGCGGGTTGAACCCTTTAAAGCCCTGTAAAACTGACTAAGAATTTACTTTGAGGTGGCTGAAATTTTAAAATCCGCCGGGGGTTCGACGGTTAAAAGCAGGTCTTCGCCTTCATGGCGAAAAGCCAGTTTGGCGGCGTGCAGTAATAAGCGGGGTTGGCCGCCCACCGGGCGTTCCTTCCCATATAGAGGATCGCCCAGCACCGGATGACCCGAATGGTAAAGGTGAACGCGGATTTGATGCCGTCTACCGGTCAGCGGTTCAACTTCCAATAAGGTGTTTTCGCCAGAAGTCTTGAGAACTTTGAAATGGGTCTCGCTGGGTTTTCCCTTGGGGTCTACCCCCATCCGTCCGGACCCGAATTCTTTCAGGTGGCCTCTAAAACTTCCCTCGGTCTTTTCAAAAGTTCCCTGCACCCAGGCCAGATAGGTCTTCTTCACGCCCCGCTCTTCCCAGAGCTGGGAAAGTTTGCGGTGAATGTCAGCATCCTTGGCGAAAACCACCAGCCCGCTGGTTTCCAGGTCAATGCGGTGAACCACAAAAGCCTTTGTCCCAATGTGGGCCGTCACCTGGGTTACCAGAGGTTCCTGCTCCAAACCCCGACCTGGAATAACCGCCTGGCCCGAGGGTTTGTTGACCGCGATGATTTTTTTGTCTTCGAAAACGATAGATAAGGGATTCAATTAGGTTCTTTCAAAACTCATTTAGGCTTTACGTTTTCTATCTCGTTCTTTGAATACTTCCTTTGCCGCATAGAGGGCATTCATCGAAGCTGGAAAGCCAGCATAGACCGCCATCTGCAAAAGCGCTTCCACAATTTCTTTCTTCGTACATCCTACGTTCAACGCGCCCTTGATGTGGGATTTTAATTGAAGCGGCGCGTATCCCAGGGTGGTTAGTGAGGCGATGGTCAAAAGCTGGCGGGTTTTTAAATCCAAACCCGGGCGGGAATAAATGTCTCCAAAAGCGAACTCGGTCACAAACTGCCCCAACTCCGGCGCGATATCTTTTAAACTTTCCATCGTGGCTTTGGCCACCGGCCCGTGGATTTCTTTAAACTTCTTCATACCTTTTTCGTAACGTTCGCTTGTCATTAAGACCTCCGAAATTGTCAGTCCTACAATAAATAGCGTTCAAACCAACTCTTCCACACCACATAAGAAGGGAATAATACAAAACAAATTGTCAAAGCATAAAACCAAAAACTCGCTGATACATATAGTGGGGCACCTTTTGCATAACAAAGCGAGCCACCCAGGCCATCGAAAACAACAAAAAATAAAATTGATCTAAAAAAGTCAATGGTTAAGGATATGGCTTTATCCAAATTTTCGACACCATTGAGGAATTTGTTCATAAAACCAGATTTTATTTTAACAACCCATAAAATTGCCAAATGAGAAATGCAAATGATAATTAATAAAATTTCCAAACTACCCAACCCCTTGGAATTAAAAGCTTTTTCATATGCCATTGAAAACAATTGAATTCCTACTGCACTCAAAAGCAAAACTAAAAAAATTATTCCACAATTGACTATTAAACGAACATAACCTGTTTTTATTTTTTTGAGTTGTTCCAAGCTTTTGTCTTTCAAATAAATAAGTTAATCCACAAACTGCCTGTGCCACAGCTCGACCAATAGTAGTCCATACAACAACAAATGATGGTCTTGCTTGCCGGTCATGTGGTCGTGAATCACTTGGTTGACCTTGTCCTGATTAAAGTAGCCTCTTTTTTTAAAGCTGTCCGAGCCCAAAATATCCATCAGCAGGGGTTTGAGTTCCTTTTTAAACCAGGGGCCTAGCGGTACGGCGAAACCCTTTTTGCGACGGTTGATGATGTCGCGGGGGATATATTTAATCGCCGCGCGTTTCAAAATGTATTTGCCGATACCGCCTCGCAGTTTCACCGAAGCGGGCAGGGAGTAAGCGAACTCCACCAGGCGGTGATCCAGATAGGGCACCCGGGCTTCCAGCGAGGCAGCCATGCTGGTGCGGTCCACCTTGTTCAACAGGTCGTCGGGCAGCCAGGTTTTTAAATCCATATAGAGCATCAAATTCAGGTTGTCGAACTTGTAGGGAGCGGCTTCCTCAAAAATGCGTTCCAGGGTTTCTTCTACCTTGGAATTTTCCATTTCATACAGCAATTTGTCGCCCGCCAGACCCTGCAGGGTTTCTTCCAGACAAAGGCGGGACCAGGCCAGATGGCGCTTCACCAAATCCTCTTTGTTCAAAGCCTGCCAGGCCTGGTGGTAAGGGTCGTGCAGATAACCGGTCACAAAAGGCACCATGCCCTTGATCCAATCGGGGATGGCCTTAATGCGGCTGTGGAAACGGTCAAAGGAATAGCGGTGGTACCCGCCAAAAAGTTCGTCGGCCCCCTCACCGGTCAAAACCACTTTCACTTCCTGCCGCGCGAAAAGCGAAACGAGGAAAGACGGCAATACCGCCGGGTCGATCACCGGATCGTCCTGATACTTCACCAGCCGGGGAATCAGGTCGTTCAGCATCTTGGCGTTCACCATCAGTTCTCGGTGTTCGCTCTTAAGCCACAGGGCAACCTTTTGGGAATATTTCAGTTCATTAAAATCGTGCTCATTCTCGAACCCCACCGAGTAAGTCTTGATGGGCCGGTTGGCCTGCCGGGTCATGGCCGAAACCACCAGCGACGAATCCATCCCGCCGGATAAAAAAGCCCCCACCGGCACATCGGCCATCAGTTGCTCTTTCACGCTGGCAAAAAAGCGCAGACGCAATTCATCCACCCATTGGTTCTCGTCGCTCTTGCTGTATCTGTGCCCGTGGGGCACTTTGGTTTCGAGGGGTAGTTTCCAATAAGGTTTTACCGACAGTTTTCCGGACTGGCAGATCAGGTAATGTCCCGCCGGCAGTTTGCGGACGCCTTTGAAAAGCGTGTCAGGGGTCGGCACATACTGAAGGGTCATGAGGGTGAGGATTTGCTTCACATCCACTTTTTTGGCCGCGTTCACCGATGGCACAGCCAGCAGCGCTTTAATTTCCGACCCGAAAATCAGATGCCCGTCCTGAGTCGTGTAATAAAGCGGTTTGACCCCCACATGGTCGCGGATCAAAAGCAGTTTTTGAAAGGTCTCGTCCCACAGCGCGATGGCGAACATGCCCCGCAGATGATTAATAAACCCGTCTCCGTATTCCTCATAAGCGTGAACGATGACTTCGGTGTCCGAGAGGGTTTTAAAATGATGCCCGGCTTTGGTTAAGGTTTCCCGCAGTTCCAGATGGTTATAAATTTCGCCATTAAAAACCGTCCAAACCTTTCCCCGTTCGTTGCTGATCGGCTGGGAGCCGTGGGCCAGGTCCACAATCGACAAGCGGGTCATGCACAAGGCCGCGGGGCCTTTTTGATAAAAACCGTCATCGTCCGGGCCCCGGTGCTTGATGGCCTCGGCCATGCCTTTGAGGACATTCGGCTTTAAGGGATTCCCCGGTTTAAATTGAACGAAACCCGCGATGCCGCACATGCGCTAGACCTTTCACCCATTAGTTCAGCCGACAGTCCTACTTTAACGCATAAACCACTTCCACTTGGGCTGTCACTTCATCCGTTCCCTGCTGAACCGGCACCGCCGCCGCATCCGCCATCGCGGCGCGGGCCATCATCATCGGTCGGGGACCCGGCATGTTGACGTTGCTTTCCACAATTGAATAAACCGGCCCCAATTGCGCGTCCGAAGCTTCCGCTAAAACTTCCGCCTTCGCGTGGGCGCTTTCCACCGCCGCTTTCAGGGCTTCCAGCTGCAGCTTGGCCGGATCGGAAAAACCAAAGGTCGGGCCTTCCAGTTGGGCGGTGTCATCATTTGACAGCGCTCCCAAAACCGCGCCGACTTTGGTGATGTCTTTCAATACCACTTTCAAACGGTTGGAAACGATAAATCCGATCCTTTCGGATTTACCTTTAGAATACTGATACTTGGGATTAATGCTGTATTCGGTGGTTTGCATATCCTTGGGCGAAATGCCGTTGGACTTTAACGAATCGAACAGATCCGCCATTTTGCTTTTGGCTTTAGTCGCCAGATCATCCAACGAAGCGCCTTCTTCTTGAACCGTCACCTCGATAGTTGCCTCGTCCGGTATGGCGTTAATCATTCCCTGCCCGCTGACTTTGATTGTTTTATCCTTGGGCAAAGTTTCCTGCGCCGAAACCAATCCAACGCCCAATCCCATCACTATCAAAACCAAAATTATTTTTTTCATCTGCGCCTCCTATCGAACCGCTTGTTTCAGCACCTTTTCCAACTTCTGTCCCGCCGTCTTCCATTGATAGTTCTTCGCCACAAACTTCTTTACCTTTGCGGCTTGCGTCCGCGCCTTTTTCGGATTCTTCAAAACCTCAATCACCCTGTCCGCGAAAGTTTCCGCGTCATCCGCTACCCTCACCAGACTTTTCCCCGCGTCCGGCAGCCAGCCGGTTGCCGCGCGGGTCGCCACTACCGGCACCCCCAGCCCCATCGACAGCGCCACTTTATTCTGCATCCCACCCGCGAAACGCAAAGGCGCGATGGAAACGGAAGCTCTAGTCAAATAAGGTTCCACCTCCGGCACCCAGCCCGTCACTAAAAGATCGGTTCCATTATGGTACCGCTTCAGAATTTTTCGGGGTGTTCCGCCGACCGCCATGAAAACCGCGTCCGGCACCGCCGCTTTCACCCGGGGCCAAACAGACTGGATAAACCAAAGGGCTCCTTCTTCATTGGGCGCATAACCCATATTACCCACAAAACAAACAACCTTTCCCCTGGCGGGATAACCCGCCGGTTTGCCTTTTTTAAACTTCGCGCTTAAATCCACTCCATTGGGAATAACGGTCATTTGGCCGGCATCCAAACCACGGTTGGTCAAAATATCCGCGTCGGGCTGAGCAATGGTAACGGCCTGGGTGGCCCTTTGGCTCCACGCCACTTCTTCTCTCCTTAAAAACCAATAATCCCACCAGGCCGCCAGCCGCCGAAGCAAAGGCGCGCCTGACTGTTTCTTCATTTGACGGGTATAAGAGATCAGCGAATCCGTTAAGTCCAGCACCACCGGCTTACCCGGATTATTCAGAAAAGCCGCCGGGGCCATCCGAAGCCGATGAGCAAAAACCACATCGATCGATTCTCCCGCGTCGGAATCCCAATAGCTCTTCAGTTCGTCGCGCTGCTGGGGAGAAAAGTGGCTGGCGACGTTCATCGAACTGCCGACCAAAACCCCGCCGATCAAATTAAAAAGCAGATCCCAGTTGGTAATGTGTTCAATCGTCAGAGAACGGCAAAGGGAACGCAGCGGCTTCATGTGGGTCAAATCCCCTTTCACCCGGGTCAGGCAAAAGAGATCGATCTGGTGCCCCCGGCTTTTGAGGTATTTCAAAAAATAGTAGAGGCGCAGTTTGTCGCCGTCGTGGGGGGGATAAGGCACTAAGGGGGTGAGAACTAGGATATTCATATCACTCGCTTGAATTAAATTGAACCTCAAGAAAATCAATTGTAACTATGACGTGCTGCGCACGCGCAGATAAACGCCGATAAATCTTTTGATTAAATCATCATCTGCGTATATCCGCGTTTATCGGAGTTCCGTTTTATGATCTTTATTCTCCCGCCAAAACCACACCGACAAAACCACCGTTATCGTGAACCAAAAAATACTGATGTAATAACTGTGCGGGGAAATCACCGCCGCCTGAAAAGCCGGCTGGCTTTCGGTTAAGGGCAGATGAACGATGCCGCCCAAAACCTTCAGCATCATGTTTTCGCCGTCGAGCTTGTTATACCTCATCCAGGGTACCACCGCCAAAGCCCAGTTAATCAACGCGCCACCGGTAAAAGAAACCAAAGTTAATATTTCCCAGGCGTTAAACTTCAACTTGGCGAAAGCGTGGTAAAGCATGAATAGCATCAGTGGCGTTACGCCCACCATATAGCGCGTGCCGGGCGTCAGGCCCAGATTTTCATAAAAGCACATGAAGAGGTAATAAAAAACAAAAGTTCCGACCACCAGATACCGCAGCGGATTTTTAGACGACATCAGCATCAAGCCCCCCGCCAGGGTCATGCCAAAAATGGCGAAGTAAAACCAAAGCCCGCATTCCTGATCCAGCACCAGCCCAAAGAAACCCACCCAAAAGTGGCTCAGGCGAAAGAGCGACGTAAAGGGCTCGTTGTGCGCGCCCAAGGGCGTCCATACCCCGTAGATCGCGTAAAAATAAACGGCCAATAAAGCGGTGGGAATGGCGAAGCCCGCGGCTAAAAACTTTATCTCTTTCCAGCGGTCTTTTGGGTGATTCCAAAGTTCGATGGCCAAAAAAACCAAAATGGGTATCACCAGCAAGGCGTTGCGGTTATGCATCCATAAAAAAACACCCAGGGTCAGGCCCAGCCAAAACCAGCGCTTTTGTAAAATAAGACAAAGGGTTAAAGCGATTAAGCAAGCCGTGGGAATTTCGGGGAAAACCAACCCGGCGAAAAGTAAAAAGGGACTGGAAAAAAGCCCCACCGTTGCCACCGCCCGAAAAGCCCTCCCCCGGGCTCCGGTCATTTCCAGAACCAGAAGGGAGAGATATAAAGCCAAAGCGGTCAAAAGGGCCATCGTCACCGCCGCTCCCAAACGGCCCAGCAGAAAGAATCCCGGCAGTACCAGCAGCACCGGCCCCAGGGGATGAAAACTGTAGTGCCGGCCGTCCACCACATGGTCCAGACCCTGCGGTTCCAAATCGCCCCGGTGGTAAAATTCCGCGTATTCCTTGTTTTGATAGGCCTGGGCCAAATCCAGATTGCCGTGGTGAATCAGGTTATGAGCCATCAATAAATAGTGGGGCTCGTCCCCGCTTAAGTCGCACTGGGTGGTCCAAAGGGTAATGCCCACAAAGAAAAAAACCGCCACCATTCCAAAGGTATAAGACACCGGTTCGCCATTTTCACGTACCCGCCATAACAGCCAGCCGCTGAAAATAAAAATGTGGGTCACCCACATGAGGCCCAGAAGAATTTCCACTTTGCGCAGTAAAAAATTGTGGGGCTCCGGCAAAGTCAGGTGCATCACCAGCGGCAAAGCCAGCCCCAAAAACCAGGGCAGGTGGGTTAAAAGCAGGGGGGTCAGATAATGAGCCCTGCCGTGTTTGCCGTCCAGTTTGAAGACCAGCCAGGATTCCAAAACCAGAAGCAGAATAAAGCAAACCAAAGCGATCTCGCCCAGCCCCACGGGGTTTGGGTAATTCATAAAAAGCACCTGCCCCACCGCAATGAAAAAATATTCCATCGCCAGGGTGATCAGCACAAACAAGACCAGGTTAAAAAGGGTTAACTGACGAAAGGTTAAGGTGAGAGGTTCGGCGCTTTTATTGGCCATTCAAAATACTTTCGTAAACGGACAGAGTTTCCTTCGCGGTCTTCTCCCACGTGAACAGTTTAGCCCTTTTCAAACCCCGCTCCATCAGCTGCTTTCGTAACGCGGGCTTTTCCATGGCCTTTTGCACCGCGTCGGCGATGTCCGCGGGGTCTTCGGGGTTCACCAAAAGCGCCGCCTTGCCCGCCACTTCAGGCAAGGAGGTCGTGTTGGAAGTAATCACCGGCGTGCCGCAGGCAAAGGCTTCCAGCACCGGCAGGCCAAAACCTTCCAGCCGCGAAGGATAAAGCAAAAGGTCCTCGTCATGGTAAGTCTGAATCATTTTTTCCGCCGGCACATTGCCCATCCATTTCACGTAAGGTTCCAGTCCCAGTTCCAGCGCCTGGCGTTCATAAGGCGTGCAGGCCAGCTCCGCCTTGTCCATACCGATGACGAGCATCTGAAATGACTTTTTCCGGGAAGCCAATAGTTTCGCCGCCTTGAGAATATTGGAAATATTTTTCCGGTCGTCCGCCGCGCCATGTACGACGATCTTAAAAAGCCCGGCTGGTTTGTGCGCGCTTTTTTGGTAAAGACGATGATCCACCGCTTCCAGCGTCACCGTTACCTTTTCAGCGGAAACCCCGGTGGCTTTCACAATCCGCTCTTTGGAATAAGCGGAAACGGTGATGACTTTTTTAGCGAACCAGGCGGACTTGGGGATGAACCATTTTTTATAAGCGTAAATGAATCTTTGGCGGAAGGTGGGTTTGAGCCTGACCGCTTTGAGGGGCCGGGTGTACATGGCGTCATGCAGGGTTAAAACAATCGGAAGGTCGGTGAATAGCGAACAGGAATTATCCACGTAATGGAGCAACTGAACCCCTTCGGCCTTGGCGGCCTTGGGTAAAAGCACCTGCTCGTAATAGGCGGCGTTTTGGCAGGGCACTTCAACGAACTTAAAACGGGGATTGTTGATTTGGGATTTCAGACGGTCGGGAGCGTTAAACAGAAAGTACTCGTTGAGAGGGTCCACCTGGGCCAGGGCCAGAACCAGGTTGGCCGTGTAAGTGCCCACCCCCCGGCGGTAGGCCAGACGGGCGTCGATGCCAATCCTCTTGGGTTCAGCCTTATTTTTTTGGTTTTTGAGCACGGTCCGCCAGCAGAACAGGAATACCGTCTTCAATCGGATAGATGTTTTTGCATTCCGTGCATTGAAGCGCGTTTTCTTTTTCGCGCAAAGCGGATCCGCAGGCGGGACAGATCAATATGTTGAGAAGTTCACTGGAGATCATTTAATTATCCTCTCGAGACTGTCTTTATTATTTGTTGTAGGCTTTTAAGATGATGCCCCCGCCCATGCCGGGCAGAAGCGCTTGACCTATCGCGTCAGTCAGGCTCAGCAAACCGCGGTTGAGGGGTTCACCCAGCCAACCCAGCGCGATCTCTAAAAATCGTGGAAATTTCAGGTAATTATAGGTTTCCACCGACACCCTGTCAAACCAGGCGTCCTGCGCCAGTTTTTTCAGGTCGTCGGGCCCAAAAAAGAAAAGATGGTCGGTTTGCTTGGCCTTGTGGGCGTTGTTGATGCCCGGCAGCAGCCGTTTGAAGTAAGACTTGTCATTGGTGATCGTCACCACCAGCACACCCCCCGGCTTCAGCAGCCGTTTGGCCTCGCTGAAAACTTCGGAGGGATCATAGCAATGGTCGAGCGCTTCTTTCATCAGCACCCCCTGCGCCACCATATCTTGAAGCGGTATTTGTTCCGCCGTCGCCCGCATAAAGCCCAACCCCAGGGTGGGAATGTCGCGCTGTTGAAGCTGTTCGGGCGAAGGTTCCAGCCCCAGGTACTTCCAGGGTTCGGGCTTTTGGCCCCAGCTATTCTTGAGAAAGAGCGCGAACTCTCCCCTGCCCGCACCCGCATCGATCAGCATCGGCGTACCGGACACCTTGGCAAAGTTGTCCTGAAAGATAGCCGTGACCTTTTCGCTCAACCGGCGGTAGCGCAGTTTCATCAAAGGCGTGAGCGACTTTAAAAAGTCGTCGTCATCCCAGTGCGATTGCAGCGATTTCCATTTTTGGTAATTTGAGTTCAATTCTTTACGCAGACCATTTTCTTTAGAACTACTTTTTGTTTGTCCATTTTCAATTCAAGAAAACAGAGAATAGCCATGAGATGTTCCGCAATCGGTTTAATAACATAAATAACCCTCAATTTGGTAACTGATTGGGAAGATATATTGTATGCAACACATCAAAATATTTAGCTCCATTTGGAAACTGCGGGTCAACCGGCACTACGTCAGAATAATGATCTTTGATGTTTTTACCGTCTTCTCCAAATACGACTAACTCGTCTGTATCTGAAAAATAATTTGGGTTAAAAAAGCAAAGTATTTCTATGTCATACTTACCAGATGGCCACGCTTCACCATCGTTCGTAAAAGGTTCGGTTTTAAAAATACCAAGGCTTTGAACTTCACACTTATCCTGACCTAGCATCTTTTTTTCGCCATTATATCGGAGCGTTGCCATGAGTTTCGTTCCTTCAGGCAAATTTACCTTTCCCGAAAAAACGATCCCTCCACTCGAATCACGTTCAGCATCAATAAATTGTAAAAGAGATAGAACGGAAGACGTTCTTTTCCTTTCATTCTCGACCCCATATATTTCTTGGAGGGCTTGATCCATTTCCTCGAAACCTTTTTCTTCGGAATCAAATATTGGAGCATACGCGACAAAATCGGTTGTCATGCCTCCATCTTTTTTAATGCTTTCCCAGCCATTAACAAAGTAATCTCTCCATCTTTTGTAAGAAGCCTTGTTTTCCACTGAATGTTTAATTCGACTTTCCAAAGACCATTCATGAGCCAATGTTTCAGAAGCAAGCATTTTCATGAAAAGAGTATTTGAAGGATTATCAAATAATTTCACAGATTTTTTAATATTTTCTAAAACCAATTTAGGGTTCGGTAACGAGTCTAGATTCATAGAATTTGCCACTTTAATTTCTTGTTTCAGCCAAATGTCATCTTTAACTAATTCATGAAGATGTACTACGGGTAGGTTCTCAGCAGTTGGAGTAACTTGTGTTTCAGAAGCAATTACAGGGTAAAACAAACCTCCTTGAAGGATGGCGCAAAAAAATAAAAGTGCTTTGATCAATTTTATCTCCAAAAGACAAATCAATTTGGAATTACTATTTTACACGGAACTGTTTAAGAAGCTCTTTCCGCCCAACCCAAATTTTGACCGAGCCAGTAGAAAGAATTTTCGCAATATAGGGTGGTTCATTAAGATCAACGGATTTTTCAATGTGCGGAATCGCCTTTGTGAAAACTTCCGCCATTTGGAGTGCCGTTATATTCCCCGACACCAGCGTATAAACTCTAGCGTTTCCTTTAACAACCGCCAGCAATTCCGGGTTTCGATAACGGATATTTTGATCTTTGGTTAAAACAATCCAACCCTTTTGGCCAACAACGGCAAGCCAATCCTCATCTTTCGCATCCGGTTGAAAATAATCATCATGGATTTCAACTTTGAATCCCGCGTCACGAAGTTTGGACGCGACAATCTGGCGTCCCAATGAGCGGTCTATAAAATAGGTGAGGGAATCACGCCGCGAGGCGGATTTCGCATCGGAGGATTTCGTCAATCTCTGGCCTCGTACGGTCATAGTCCTTCGCTAAATCATCAGCAGACTCACCGGCGAGGTATCTTTCCGCAACAACTCGGGTCGGAATACCAGTTCCGACTAAAACCGGACGCCCTCCAGAAATGGTAGGGTCTATTAGAATGATCTGCGGCTGTTGGGATTCAGGAACACCCTGATGGACATAGGGATAAAACTTCTTAGCCAAACCAGTTTCATCCCATTCGATTCTTTGCAGATAAAGTTTTAAAACATCGGCCATAGCAATTTGCCCATCTTGGCTTACACCGACCAGCTTTCCCAAATTCTCAACAAAAAGATCGCGCCCGGAAGTGGCGAACTTCTGTTCGGTCAAAGGGTGCTTGGCCTTCATGGTCTGCTGGATGTACTGAATCGCCTTACGCACTTTAGGCAAAGGGATATCGCGGTCTTTGCGGATGGAATACAAAATATGGGCTTCCACCAGATTGACGAAACTCAATAACCGTTTTTTGGGATCAGCCGGTTGAATAACAGCCGAGGCTTGGGACGGATATCCAAAAAACCAAGTTCGAAGGGTCGAAAGCGGCATGCGGAGATATCGGGCTGCTTCTGCGGGTGTATAGCTGGGAAGTTCTCTAGGGTCTAATGTCTTGAACACATACATCCTTTGTTCACTATTTATAAACAACTCATCTACATTATTAATTTTTATCGATTAAATCGTCAAGAACACATCTAAAACCTTTGTTAATTAAATCGTTGAAATTCCACGCTTCGCCCTTAAATCATGCTCGTTGGTTCCAAAATAAACCGAAAAACCGCTTACCATTTCAAAAACCGGACAGAAAAAAGACACTTTTTGACCCTTTATTGGACTGCGACCCTTGGTTTAGACAGTTGTCAGTCCAAGAAGAGAATGGGTTTTCCGGCAATTTCAGTCGGCAATTTTGAGGCCGCCTGAC